>SAMEA104404100__coassemble_3001_pt1 | contig 11871 bp, 10 predicted proteins | sample SAMEA104404100__metabat2_high_PE_092 | metagenome-assembled genome bin SAMEA104404100 (sample SAMEA104404100) | Balaenoptera acutorostrata | reverse complement strand
TGATGAGATAGCTTTATTCAAATAAAGCTATCTTTTTTTATGAATTTATATAAAGGTAATAAATAGAATTATAGAATTTAGGGTTAGAGAATAAAAGCTTGAATTTAAGTGGATTTAATAAAAATTATAAAAAATACAAATAAATTTATTAAATACTATAAAAATATAAATATTTATTGATAAATTTTATGTATAAATGAAATTATTCTTTATAACCATTATAATCTGAGTTATAATAGTAATTGATATTAATAAATACTTAATAATGAGAATTAATATTGATAAAAATAGTCGGATTAAACTTACACAGAATGGGGAGGAATAAGATAATATGAAAAAGTCAAAAGTTTTAGCAAGCTTTCTAGCACTTACATTAGTAACACAGGGAATTCCTGCGAATGTACTTGCTGAAGAAGTAGCAAAAGACGTGGAAAAAATATCAGTAACAAGCATGAATAGTAACATTAAAAGGAATAATAATTCTATCATAAAGGATGCAAGTTTAGAAGCGGGAATAAGAGAACGGTTAAAATTAAAACCAGACCAGGAACTAACAAAAGAAAGGCTAGAAGGAATAACAGAGTTAAATCTTCCTAATAAAGGTATAGAAAGTCTTGAAGGATTAGAAAACTGTAAAGGATTAAAAAAATTAAATTTAAGAGGAAATAAAATAATAGATATAGAGCCTATAAAAGAACTTTGCGAAAAACAGGGAATGTTTTCAGTTATGACATATTTAGATTTAAGAGAAAATAAAATACAGGATATATCACCAATAAAAGATATGTCTAGATATTTAAATACTTTATATTTAGAAAATCAGAATATAGAAGTAAATGAATCTGTAAATAAAGCAGATATGAATGGAAGCTATGAAACAGAATGTACATTAAAGGGACTTGATGGTTCTCTAATAACACCATATGCAATAAAAGCTAATGGAATACTGAATGGAAGCTATTCACAAGGAAAAATAAACTGGACGAATTTAAACGATGATTCAAATAAACTAGAATACGAATATTCACAGAATGATATATCATTTGGATTTGGTGGAAAAGCAAACTTTACAGGAAAAGTAACTATAAACCTAACAGTTAAAGAAGAAACTGTAAATATACCAGATAAAAATCTGGAAAACAAACTTATAGAATTATTAAGCTACAAGGGAGTAAAAGTAACAAGTGGAAATATAACAAAATCAATGCTGGAAAAATTTGACGGCTCACTTGATTTAATAGGTCTAAATATAACAGACCCAGAAGGATTACAGTACACAAAAGTTAAATATCTTGATTTAGCAAATAATAAATTATCTAATGAAGATTTATCAGTGATAAAAGAAATAAAAACATTAGAAAGTTTGGATCTACACGATAACAATATAAGTAACATATCTGACTTATCAGGATTAACTAAGCTTACAAAACTGGAATTAGCAAATAATAAAATAGAAAATATATCAGCATTAGAAGGTCTGGTAAATATAGAAGAACTGGATTTAAGTAATGACTGGGAAAAAACAACTAATAAAAATGTAAACAAGATAAGCGATATAAGTGTATTATCTAAACTAACAAAATTAAAATATATTAAATTAAATGGAAATGCAATATCAGACATAACGCCAATAAAAGACAGAATATTAAACGAAACAATAAAATCAAGATACCATGAAAAACAGGTTATAGAAGTAAATAAAGAAGTAAAAGCTTCAGATAAAACATTTGATATATCTAATGATATAAAAGGATTCGATGATGATATAACAATAGAAGTAACAAACGGAACATATAAAGATGGAAAAATAACAGTAACAGATTTAGAAAAACCTGTAAGTTATACATTTAAAGATGAGCATGCGGTTGGAGCATGGTATACAGCACGTTTCAGCGGAACAGTAAATGTTAAATTAACAGTTAAAGAAGAAACTGTAAATATACCAGATAAAAATCTGGAAAACAAACTTATAGAATTATTAAGCTACAAGGGAGTAAAAGTAACAAGTGGAAATATAACAAAATCAATGCTGGAAAAATTTGACGGCTCACTTGATTTAATAGGTCTAAATATAACAGACCCAGAAGGATTACAGTACACAAAAGTTAAATATCTTGATTTAGCAAATAATAAATTATCTAATGAAGATTTATCAGTGATAAAAGAAATAAAAACATTAGAAAGTTTGGATCTACACGATAACAATATAAGTAACATATCTGACTTATCAGGATTAACTAAGCTTACAAAACTGGAATTAGCAAATAATAAAATAGAAAATATATCAGCATTAGAAGGTCTGGTAAATATAGAAGAACTGGATTTAAGTAATGACTGGGAAAAAACAACTAATAAAAATGTAAACAAGATAAGCGATATAAGTGTATTATCTAAACTAACAAAATTAAAATATATTAAATTAAATGGAAATGCAATATCAGACATAACGCCAATAAAAGACAGAATATTAAACGAAACAATAAAATCAAGATACCATGAAAAACAGGTTATAGAAGTAAATAAAGAAGTAAAAGCTTCAGATAAAACATTTGATATATCTAATGATATAAAAGGATTCGATGATGATATAACAATAGAAGTAACAAACGGAACATATAAAGATGGAAAAATAACAGTAACAGATTTAGAAAAACCTGTAAGTTATACATTTAAAGATGAGCATGCAGTTGGGGCATGGTATACAGCACGTTTCAGTGGAACAGTAAATGTTAAATTAAATATTGAACCAAGCGAAGTTATACCAAAAAGCTTTAATGTTAAATTTGTACAGTCAAATGGTAAAGTAGTAAAAGAAGAAGAGTTAAGAGGATCTACGGGGATATTTGCACCACGTATGGTGATGCCAAATGGAGAGATGGCAGTATGGAAGGCTGATTGTATAGACTTAGTTTTATATGATGGAGATTATGTAAGTGCTCAAACATTAGGCTTAGACTTTACATGGACAGAGAAAGAACCTACAATAATATTTAAACCAGTAGTTATGCCGAAAAGCTTTACAGTTAAATTTGTAGATAATGGAAAAGTAATAAAAGAGGAAGTATTACGTGGATACAGAGGGATAGAGATACCACGTATTATAATGCCGAATGGAGAAATGGCAGTATGGAAGGCTGATTGTGTAAATTTAACACTGGGTCAAGGGGACTTTATGAGTGCTCAGACATTAGATTTAGATTTCTTATGGACAGATGAACATCCAACTATAGTATTCAATATAGCCGAATAAAATTATAAAGAAAATAAATAAAAAAAGCCCTAATCAAAATAGATTAGGGCTTTTCTTGTATTTATAATCTGTACGATTTATTCTTTTAATTTATAATTTCAATTCTGAAATAAATTAAAGTTTAAATTATATTCTAAAAGTGAAGTTGTCTATAAGTCTTGTTTTACCGACATATACAGCTATTGCAACAAGTACATCTTTTTCAATTTCTTCAACTGGCTGTAAAGTTTCACTATCAACTATTTCTATGTAGTCAGCTTTTGAAAGTGGTTCAGCAGCTATTTCTTCAGCTATTATCTTGTTTATTTTGCATGTATTTCTAAGTCCGTTGTTCATTTCTTCTTTTGCTTTATTCAAGCTTCTGCTTAGTACTAAAGCTGCTTTTCTTTCATCTTCAGAAAGGTAAGTATTTCTTGAGCTCTTAGCAAGTCCGTCAGCTTCTCTTACTATAGGGCATCCTACTATTTCAACACCCATACTTAAATCTCTTACCATTCTTTTTATTATAGCTAACTGCTGAGCGTCTTTTTCTCCGAAGTAAGCTCTGTCAGGAGTTACTATGTTAAGGAATTTAGAAACTACAAGGCAAACACCGCCGAAGTGAACTGGTCTTTTAGCACCACAAAGTCCTTTTGATAATCCTTCAACGTTTACAGTTGTGCATTTGTCAGGGAAGTACATTTCTTCTGGAGTTGGGTTGAATACAAGATTAGCTCCTGCACCTGTACATAATGCGTAATCCTTTTCTATATCTCTTGGGTAGTCTTCGTAGTCTTCATTTGGTCCGAACTGAGTAGGGTTTACGAATACACTTACAACAACTCTGTCGTTTTCAGCAACAGCTTTTTCTATAAGTGATTTATGTCCTTCGTGAAGGAATCCCATTGTAGTAACAAGACCTACGCTTAATCCTTCTTTTCTCCATGCTTTTACCTGTTCTCTAACTTCTTTTATTGTATTTACTAACATTTTATTTCTCCAATCGTATATTAAATTATGTGTTTTTTCTTCTATTTATCTATATATTAATAAAGTTTGTTTAATTCTTCTTCAGCTATTTTAAAAGTATGTTTCTGTTCTGGGAAAGCACCAGTTTCAACGTCGCTTATATATTCTGATATAGCGTCTTTCATAACTTTTCCTGTGTTTGCGTACTGTTTTACGAATTTAGGTACAAAGTCATCAAACATACCAAGCATATCCTGATATACAAGTATCTGACCATCACAGTCAACACCAGCACCTATTCCTATTGTAGGTATTGATACAGCTTCAGTTATAAGTTTTGCTATTGCTGCAGGAACTCCTTCAAGAACTATTGAGAATGCTCCGGCTTCTTCAAGAAGTTTAGCATCTTCTATAAGTTTTCTTGCTGCTTCTTCAGTTTTTCCCTGAACTTTAAATCCGCCAAATGCATTTACAGACTGAGGTGTAAGACCTAAATGTCCCATAACAGGTATCTGAGCATCAACTATTGCCTTAACCTGTTTTGCAACGGCAGCTCCACCTTCAAGTTTAACAGCATTAGCACCGCCTTCTTTAACTATTCTTCCTGCATTTCTTACAGCGTCTTCTATTGAAACGTGATAAGAAAGGAATGGCATATCACCAACTATAAGGGCATTTTTAGCTCCTTTTTTAACTGCTCTTGTATGGTATATTATATCTTCAACTGTTACGCCTAGAGTGTCTTCATCACCCTTTATAACCATTCCAAGAGAATCCCCTACAAGAATTCCGTTTATTCCACAGCTGTCTATTATTTTAGCCATTGAATAATCATATGCTGTAAGCATACTTAATTTTTTTCCTTCTTCTTTTGCCTTTTTAAATGACAATACAGTGTTTTTCATTATTCTGTTCCTCCGAGTATTTTATACAGATCCATGTATTTTTCAGATTTTCCGATAAGTTCTTCGATTACTGCGTTTTCGCCGAAATCTCTTTCAGCTACAAGTTTAATTAAATTGATAGAAAGTGTTTTGTAAATATCCTTGTCATTTTCATTTATTACAGAAAGATGCTTTTCAACAGGTAATATATCGCCTCTTGCGACAGGTCCCGTAAGAGAACCTGTATATCCATTTTTTTTGATGTTTTCTATATTTCCAAGTATAAGTGGATATAATGCATCAAAGGCTTCATCTTTTGAAAGTCCGAGTGCTTCTAAATAGCTTCCACCTATATTAAACAGAGAAAGAGCGAGATTTGATACTATTACACTTGCAAGATGGTAGGCAGACGAAGAATCAGCTCCTCTTACAAAGTATTTATTACCAAGTTTTTCCATAAAAGATATTATGAGAGAATTCTCTTCTATATGTTTTCCTTCTAATGAAAAATAGATATTTTTTAATTTTTCTATGTCTGTGAATTTATCCGAAAATGCAAATATTGGATGTATGGAATAGATTAATGCACCTGATTTTTCCGCATTGGAAAGTACATCAGATCTAAGAGAGCCACTGTTATGGCAGACTATTTTGTCTGAAAGATTGTACTTAGAGATTAGTTTATCCATTTCTGGAATGATATCATCAGGGGTTGTTATAAAGATTAAATTACTATTTTCTAAAAGTTTCTCAATAGATGAAAATGCTTTTACATTTATCATATCGGCAGCTTCATTTACTGATATTTCATTTCTTCCGAAAAACCCTGAAACGTCTATATTTCTGTGTTTAAAATATCTGGCAAGTGAGACTCCCACTTTACCTGGTCCTATAAATCCTGCTTTTATGATGGTATCACCCCCGCTTAAAATATAGTGTGATCCAAGCCCCTGATTTAGTACAGAAATAGATATAATGCTTAAATTTTAAGGTACAGTTCTATAAAAGATACTATCCACGAAATATATTTTAGCACTAGAAATTGATAATAACAATAAAATAGAACTATAAAAAATAATATTTGTACAGGTATATACAAAATATAAAATTTAAAAGAATAAAATATAAACACTATATTTTATATATTATATACAATATATACGGTTTATATAACGATAAAAAACAAATGATTATTATAAAATTAGTTTAAAAAATAAACATGTGATTTTGAGTGTATATTTTGAATAAAGAGTGCTATGATTATATATCATAAGAAAATTTCCCTATAGTGAGATTTGATTTTATGATATTTTGTCAGATAATATATTTAAAAGGGAGTGGAAATATTGTTAGAGTTAATACTTTGGATAGTATGTGCATTTGTATGTGCTTATGTTGCTGATAAGAAAAATCGTAATAAGGCGGCATGGTTTATAATAGGATTATTAACAGGATTACTTGGTGTAATAATAATATTAATACTAAAGAAAAAAGAATACTAAACCGAATATCATATAGTAATAAAATAGCTCTGTATTAATATGTAATACAGGGCTATTTTATAATTATTTAAAAGTTATAAATAATTATTTTAAGAAAAAAGAAAATAACATCAAATTGTTGCAGTAATTAACTACTTCGTGTATAATAAATTATCGTAATACAAATAAATACGGTTATAATTTTGCTGTACTAGATGGGGAGTTAGCGGAACCCTGTAACCTGCAATCCGCTCTAGCAGGGTTGAACTCCATCTGGAGGGTTTTTAATTAAAGTGCAGTCTCAGAAAAGAGGCGTTGAGGTCCAGGTCCCGAGCAATGGAAGCCTGTGAAGTCCGTCAGATCCGGAAGGAAGCAGCGGTAAGCGGTAACTTCTGTGTGACTTGGGGGTGCCTGTACTGAGCCAACTGCCTGAGTAACGGCTTTGAGGCGAATTCAACAGATGGTGTACAGCATTTTCTATATAAAAAACTATCTCCTTTCTAATTTAGAAAGGAGATTTTTTAATTTATTCATATATTCAAATATAATAATAACTTTCTAATGTATAATTGTATTTGAATTACTATAAATGTTGTATCTGGAATTAATCAAATTATAAGAAAGGACGGATCATATGCATAAGGCTTTATATAGAGAGTACAGACCACAGAGGTTTGAAGATGTTGTAGGTCAGGAACATGTTATAAGAACATTAAAAAATGAAATATTATCGGGAAACATAGGTCACGCGTATATGTTCAGTGGAACAAGAGGTACTGGTAAAACGACAGCTGCAAAAATATTTGCAAGAGCGTTAAACTGTCTGAATCCAATAGACGGAGAACCGTGTAACGAGTGTGCGATGTGTAAATCTATTTTAGATGAAAGCTCAGTAGACATATTTGAAATAGATGCCGCTTCAAATAACAGTGTAGACGATATAAGGGAATTAAGAGAAAATGTAAAATATTCTCCTGCAGAGGCAAAATACAAGGTATATATAATAGATGAAGCGCACATGCTTTCAAAGGGTGCCAGTAATGCACTTCTAAAGACAATAGAAGAACCGCCTGAATACGTCGTATTCATATTTGCAACTACTGAACCAAATAAGATGATACCGACAGTTCTTTCAAGATGTCAGAGATTTGATTTCAAAAGAATAACAACTGAAGAAATGAAGAGCAGAATGAGATACATCTGCGAAAAAGAGGGTGTTGAAGCAGAAGAGGATGCGCTTTCTGTTATAGCCAGAAACTCACAGGGGGCACTTAGAGATGCTTTAAGTATTCTTGACAGATGTATGCTTTTTGGAGATGACAGGCTTAAATACGAGGATGTAGTTGAAGTTCTGGGTATAGTAAATATAGATGATATATTTGAACTTTCTGATGCCATAATAGAACAGAATATAGTAAAGGCAATGGAGAAAGTAGGAGAGTTTATCGAAAGTGGTAAGGATATAGAGCTTTTAAACAGTGAAATTATAGGGCATATGAGAAACATAATGCTTTATAAAGCGTCTGGTATAAAAGCAGCTGATATAATAGAAGTTTCTTCTGAGGAGCTTGAAAGAATAGGAGCATCAGCTGAAAAAACAAACATAGACAATCTTATAAGAATAATAAACATACTTTCAGAAGTTCAGAATAAGATGAAATACACAGGTGATAAAAGAACGCTATTAGAAGTAGGAATTATAAAAACATCGAGACCTTCATACGATAATAGTAAGGAAGCACTAGAGGAAAGAATAAAATCACTTGAAAAAGTAATTGAAAGTGGAGAGATTTCAGTAAGACATAAAAATCGGTCTGATGAGGATTCAGAAGAGGAAGAAGATGAAAAGGCTTCCAATAAATCGGGCGCTAAAAAGAAAGCAGCTCCAAAGAAGAAAAAAGAGGAATACGAAGAGGTTGAAAGCGAGGACCTTAAGAGAATAGAAAAATCATGGGATGCGATTCTCGACAGAATGAAGAAGGACAAAAGGATGAATATAAGAACAATGCTTACATATAAGAAGGGTCTTATGGAGAATAACGGAGTTTTATATACTATCTTTAGTGAGAAATTTGCATTTGCAAAAAACAGTCTTTCAAACCCTGATAACTCAAAATATGTAGAGGATGTAATAAAGGATATAGTGCATAAACACTTTTCCGTAAAGGTAATCCTTGAATCAGAACTGAAGAGTATAAATATTGATGTAGAGCCTGAAGAAGACGAGGGCGAAAAATTCCTTAAAGAGAAATTTCCGGGAGATATTATAGAAATAAAAGATAAGATTGAAGAAAACCCGGATAAGTAATAAAATATAAATACTAAGCAAAAGAGAAAATAATAAATTTTAATAGGAGGAAATTGATATGGCAAAAAAAGGTGGATTCCCAGGAATGGGTGGAATGGGCGGCATGAACATGAACAAAATGCTTAAACAGGCTCAGAAAATGCAGGAAGATATGGCTAAAGCACAGAAAGAACTTGAAGAAAAAGAAGTTGAAGCTTCAGTTGGTGGAGGAGCTGTTACTGTAAAAGTAAACGGAAAGAAAGAACTTGTTTCTATAAACATAAAAGAAGAAGTTGTAGATCCAGACGATATAGAAATGCTTGAAGACCTTGTTTTAAGTGCTGTAAACGAAGCTCTTAGAAACATAGATGATATACAGGCAAGCCAGATGAGCAAACTTACTGGTGGAATGAATATGCCTGGATTATTCTAGGTGAGTAGCATGCGGGTATATACAGAGCCTATTACTAGACTTATAGAAGAATTTTCAAAATTACCAGGGGTAGGCAGAAAGACTGCACAGAGACTGGCATTTCATGTGGTAAATATGAATACAAACGATGTTGAGTCACTTGCAAAGGCAATAGTCGAAGCAAAAAGAGAAATAAGATACTGTTCTATATGCTGTAATATAACAGATACAGATCCATGTCCTATATGCTCTAATAAAAACAGGGACAAAAGTGTTATCTGTGTTGTTGAGGATCCAAGAGATGTTGCAGCCATGGAAAGAACAAAGGACTACAATGGAATGTATCATGTTTTACATGGTGTAATATCTCCAATGGATGGAGTAGGTCCTGATATGATAAGAATAAAGGAACTTATACAGAGACTTTCAAATCAAGACGTAAAAGAAATAATAATGGCTACAAACCCTACTGTTGAGGGGGAAGCCACAGCAATGTATATTGCAAGACTTGTAAAACCTATGGGTATAAAAGTTACGAGAATAGCACATGGACTTCCTGTAGGCGGAGATCTTGAATATGCCGATGAGGTTACAATTTCAAAAGCACTTGAAGGAAGAAGAGAGATATAATGTTTAAGATAGAAGAAATAGAAAATGAAAACATAAACAGTTCGGAAATAAAAAACAGAATAAAGAGCAATACTGGATATGATTTCGATGAGGGTAAGGCAATGAACCTTCTTAAAAAGAAAAGGGTAAATAAGCCTAAGAAAAGAGCTTCTAAAAAGAAATATAAAAATATTGAAGGGGCATACAGAAATAATGTTAAAAATTATCAGTATGACTATGAAGAAGACTTTTATGAACCCGAAAACAAATAGATTATTAAACGTTAGATAAAATAAAAAGATACCTGATTAAAAAGCTGAAATAAAAATCTGCTTTTACAGGTATCTTTTTATTTTATCCGTTTATATTTATAATAATATTTCTATTCTAAGGTTTTATATTTTAAAAATATTCTTTATATGTATACTTGTGACTTTTAATATTACTCTTCTTTATTTTTTTCGTCAGAGAGTATCTCCTCTACAAGAGAGGCTATATTCCGTGCCGAGTCTACTTTTTTAATAGAGTCTATATTTCTCTTTAAAAGTTCAATTCTTTCGGGATAGTCTAACAATACAGAAAGAACAACCGGGATTGTATATTTATTGGTAATTCTTATAGCAGCACCGCAGTTTGTAAGGAAGTCCAGATTTTCACCTTCCTGACCAGGTATATAGTAAGGAATTATCATTGGTACTCCTTTTAAAAGAGATTCTGTTGTAGTAAGACCACCAGGCTTTGTAATTATAAAGTCAACCGCTGAAAGTATATCGTTCATTATATTTGTGAATCCAAGTATTTTTATATTTTTTCCGTTTGTATCTTCTTCAAGCCTTTTATCGAGTTTTTCCTTCAGAGATTTATTTCTACCGGCAACAACCAGAATTTGAAAATCCCTGTCTATTCCAATTAGCTCTTCAAGAGTATCCTTTATATTACCAGCACCAAAGCTTCCGCCGATAAGAAGTATTACTCTCTTAGATGGGTCAAATCCAAGTTCCTCCAGGATAACATCTTTTTCCCTATGATTTAAAAATGATTTTTCAACGGGAATACCAAATGGTTTTACCTTGTCTGGTTCAACACCTTCAGATACAAGCAGCCGCTTTACATATTCATGACCGACTACATAATAGTCTATTTCATTCTGTATCCATGTAGAATGAGTAGTGTAATCTGTAAGGATAGACATAAGAGGCGGCATTTTCATGGTATTGTCTACCCAGTGGAAATAAGAAGGCATTTCATCAGGATGCATTTCCCTGTAAAGCTCCTCGTTTTTCTTTATATCAGATGCCTTTTTCATTTTACTAAGGGCTATCATTGGAAAAGGATGCGTTCCTATAATAAAATCAGGTTTTTCCTCTTTAAGTAAGGTTTTAAATTTTCTTGCCATAAGAGAGGTAATAGGATTATCCTTAAATTCATTTTTTGATATAAGATCGGTCTCGGAAAGTCTGTACATACTTCCGTAAGCCTCTGGAGTATACATTGCAGATTTTTCATATCCTCTGGATATGATTTTATCCATAAATGTATTTACAAGCTTTAAACTATCTATTATCTTACATTCTATATTTTCACCTTTAACTTTTTTATTTATAATTTCTTCCTGTATGGCTTTTGCAGCTCTATTATGTCCTCCACCGGTGGAAGCAGACATAATAAGTACTTTTTTACTCATAAAAACCCTCCTATATATCATACTGTCCGAATATGAGTGTATTATTTATGTATTTTCCGGAAGTTTTTAAGTTTAAATTATTTACGACTAATTAAATTTATTGCGTAATATTAATCTAATACAATATAGGGAAAAAAACAAGTATATGGGTGTATAATGGAGGTAATTTTGCCAAATAAAATATACATAAAATAATTATTAAAAGTACTTTAAAAAGATTTTAAAATATAATAAAATTAGAATACCAATATTTATAAAAGAAAAAATAAAAAAATATAAAATAAAGTGTTGACTTATAGTATCTATGGTGGTATTA
>SAMEA104404100__coassemble_391_pt1 | contig 49709 bp, 40 predicted proteins | sample SAMEA104404100__metabat2_high_PE_092 | metagenome-assembled genome bin SAMEA104404100 (sample SAMEA104404100) | Balaenoptera acutorostrata | reverse complement strand
CGAACAAATCGTTCGAACTAAATATATCTGCTGTTCAGTTTTCAAAGTTCATTTTGTTTCTTTTGTTTTGCCCTCTCTCAAGGACAAGTATTATAATACCACCATAGATACTATAAGTCAACACTTTATTTTATATTTTTTTATTTTTATTAAAAAATAATTATATTCTTATTCCTGTATACTGTACCTTTTTTATATTTTAATTTATACTTATATAAAGATATAAAATTTATATACCCTTGTTAAACTTAATATAAACATTATATATTATAATGTTTATATATTATGAGATATATTTTTTATATTTCCCTTTTAATTAAATTTTGGAGGTTATTACTTATGAATGCAACTGAGGAAAAAGAATATAAAAAAAATATTCTTAAACTTGCTCTTTATGTAGGAGAACTCATGGTAAAAAATGGTGCTGAAACTTCAAGGGTGGAAGACAGTGTACTGAGAATTTGTCGTTCTCAGGGGTTTAACCATGCAAACGTCTTTACTACTCCGACAGTAGTAATTATTTCAGACGAAAAATTCGATGGTTTCTGCTTTATGAAGACAATAGAAAAAAGAGAAATTAACTTAAATAAAATTTCAAAACTCAATAATTTTTCAAGAGAATTCTGTTCATTTGAACGCCCTGATATAGATAAATCGTTACATGAACTTCATGAAATAGATAATGCAAAACCTTATCCTCCATGGTTTTTCTATACAGGAACAGGTCTTGGTTCTGCCTGTTTCGCCTGTCTTCTTGGTGGAGATCAGCTTTTAAACTTTATTTTTACCTTTATAGTTGCGATTATAGGAGATATTATTTACGATAAGACCATGAAAATAAGTTCAATATCTGCATTCTCCTGTGTTGTTTCAGCATTTATTATAACTACTCTCGGAGTAATATTTACAGAGGTTGGAATACTTAAAACTCCTACAATGCTTGTAGTCGGTTCTATAATGCCTCTTCTCCCTGGGGTTGCTGTAATAAAATCAATAAGAGACCTTATATCGGGAAATCTTATATCTGGTATATCAAGAATATTTGATGCCTTTATGGTTCTTCTTGCCATAGCATCTGGCGTTGGGGTTGTTCTTGATTTATGGTTCAAAATGGGAGGTATTTTATAATGGGCGATATGTCACTTTTAGCACACTTTTTATTTGCAGCAATTGCAACCGCTGGATTTTCAATATTCTTTAATGTACCTGTAAAACTTTTATTCCCAGCTGCGGTAGTTGGTGGTATAGGATGGATAGTTTACCTTATTATATTGGAACTTACAAAAAATCCATCGCTTGCAGGATTTTTGGCAGCAGCATCAGTATCATCAATGAGTGAATTTTTAGCGAGAAGACTTTATCAACCTGCTATTTTATTTGTAATATGTGGTATCTTACCTCTTGTTCCAGGTATAAGCTTCTACAATACAATGCTTTCAATAATACAGGCAGACTATACCGCAGCAATAGAAAAGGGAGCAAATGCATTTCTTCTAAGTTGTGCAATTGCACTTGGAGTACTTGTTGTTTCAGCCCTTGTAAGAACTGTAAATATATACAGATTTAAAGGAGACCTTCTGGCTAACTTAAGAATAAGAAAAAGACACGCTAACTATTATTCTCTTGAATCTGATGACTACGATAAAAGTCATAATGACGATAATGAAAAAAACAAATAAAAACATTTCTATAGTAAAAAAATGGTATCAGAAAAGTTGGTACCATTTTTTATTACTATTATAATTATACTTCAATCTGTATTTGGATTATTATCTGAAAATAACCCTAAGTTTATATTTAATTCTTTAATTTTTTTATACTCTGTTCTATTTTTTATATATACTTTTTTAATATAAATTTACTACATCATACATAATGATTTTAATATTATAACCTTTAATACTAAAATCAAAACAATCTATTCTTTTATATAATTCCAGTTTTTATCAGTTTCATATATTATTTTTTTACTCATTGAACTTATACTGTTTATTAATTCCTTTTTTAATTCTTCGTCTATAATATCTGAATCTGATATCTTATCAATTCCTTTTTCAGTATATAGAATAATATCTCTTTCCGTTTCAATAAGTTTTTTCTCTATCCATTTTTTATCATCTTTATATCTCATACATCTTAAATTTTGAAGTCTGTCGGCAAATTTAACTATATACTCTATATATCCACCCTTTTCAAATAATCTTAAAGCATAATCAGAAAAACTTTCTTCTTCTCTCTTTGTAAGATTATCAACACATTCAGATATACTTTTTCCAAAATCATCTTCTATATTTTTACATGTATATTCAGTATCCTCTACAACATCATGCAGAAGTGAAACAACTAGTATATTTTCATCGCTTATATTTTCTTCTTCAAGCAGCAGTTCATATACCATAAGCACATGCTCTTCAAAATATGTATTAGGTCCATTTTTCCCACTTCTCATCTGTCCTTTGTGACACTCCCTGGCTGTTTTAATTGCCCTCTCTATCATAATACCATCTCCAGCATTTTATAATTTTAATTATATTATATCTTATTATTTTTTATATCGTAATCTTTATATTATTCCATTTAAGGATATACTCTGTATCATCGGTACATCCTTAAATTCCATATGTTTACATATCCTCCTGCTTTTATTTATCATTAGAAATCATATTTAAAGTCCCCTGTATCAGATTAAATTTTAAAATAAAAAATGCCCCGGCTAAAACCGAGGCATCGATATTATAAATCTACAAGTATTCTTGTTATAACTGGTACGAATTCTTTACTGTCTTTGAATTTTTTATCATTTATTTTTAAGTATATATATGATAATCCCATAACCGCTATACCGAATACAGCTGCTATAGCTTCTGTGTTTCCTGCATATCCTATAGATTCAAGTCCATAGTACATACATCCTATTCCAGCTATTAATAATATCATTGGTATTACATATACCATAAGAGTTGCTTTTAGTATGTTCATATGTTCCATACTTACCATAACATGATCACCAACTTTTGCTCCTATAGTATTATCTACTTCAACTATTATTTCTTCTGACTCTGACGAAACCGTCGCACACTTATTACATTTGGCTCAGGCTGACATTCTCATCATTCTCATTTTGGCAGTAGTTTCATCTATTATTTCTATTACATATCCATCCTGATTCATTTTTTAACCTCCTATTTCATAAATCTGTATATATTGTCTATAAGTTCCCCAATCACTTTATCAGACTCTTCGGTACTGTCATTTCTTATACTTTCAGAAACGCAGCCCTTTATATGATTTTCAAGTATTATATTTCCAACCCTGTTCATTGCGGCCTTTGCAGCTGAAATCTGTATAAGGACATCCATACAGTATCTGTCTTCATCGATCATTTTCTGTATTCCCTTTACCTGTCCTTCTATTCTTTTAAGCCTTTTTATTAAATCCGCCTTATCATTTTTTTCAGAAAGCTTTCTTTCACTCTCTTCAAAACAACAGCATTTCTTAGTTTCACTCATAATTACATCGCCTTATATACGAAGAAATAGAACCATACCCCAACTATCATAAGAAGAGATATCGCTATATTCCTACTCTGTCTTTTTGACTCATCATAAGATACTCTAAGTTTCGGATTAAATGAAGCATAAGGGAATATAAGGAATATTAAAGCATCTATTCCTATAAGTATCTGAGCTGCTATTTTATTGTTCATAAGTATCATTGCCATACCTGCTAAACCAAATATTACTTCAGCAAAGAATGCCATTTTTTCTTTTGAATATCCTTTGTAATGTTCTTCCAAGTCTCTTTTGCATGATTTTGAGCAACAGTGCATAACCACACCGTTTGGTGCTTCTAAATCCAGTTTTTTATCAATGTTCTTTATTGGTTTTCCACATTTAGAACACATCCGAGTTACATTATTTTTTACTTCTTTTTTATTAGCCATTATACGTACTTTCTCCTTAAATATTATAATCTGTTTTTATTATTTTAAAACTATAAGTTATTATGTCCCTTATTTAATGTTTTATTTATGGAATGTAGAATATAACCATAACCCCAAAGAAAGTGCTAATGCTATAGCTGCAACAACAATAGTTATTCTTTCTTTTCTTGTTTCTGATTTCTTCTGTTTTTCTTCCTGAGCCTTCTGTGCCTCAGTTTTCTTTATCTTTGTACCACATCTCGGACATTTATCAAGCCCATCTTTTATCGGGCGTCCGCAGCGCTGACACTTCATACTAAAATCTTCCTTTCTATACTCATCTTTTTAAACCTTTATAGATTATTTTATTATATATTTACGATACTTGCAATTTTTATTTGTATAAATATATCTTAATACAATTGTTTTAATCATTAAAATATAAAAGACTGCGAAAATATATCACAGTCTTTATAGTATAAAACTTATTTGTAGTCATTATATCCTTTTTTAAATGCTGATATATACATTGCTTTGGCAATAGCCTTTTGGGCACCTTCTATAGGATTATCTCCTTCAATATCTTCAAACATTTCTCCTGCTTTTTTATCTATATCTTTTTCTGAACCACCATTAGCTTTAAATTCCTGTCCTGAAAGATATCCATTATCTTCTATGGCTTTTTTTAATTCAGCATCTAACTGTTCAGCATCTTCATCACCGTTATTAGCTGTTTCTGTCATTTCAGTAAGTATATCATTCACACCTGGTTCATTTTCAGGAGTAGCCTTTATTGCCTCATCATCAAGAGTTGCGGTACCTCTTATAGCGGCAATATCCTTTCTTGCAAGAGCCATTGATTTTTTAAGCTCAGCAAAATCTTCTTTAAATTTCACTATATTCTTATCATATGAATCATTATTGTTTCCTGCTTTTTCAGATGCCTTTTTTATATGTTTATAACATTTTTCAAGAGATTCTCTTGCTTTATAAATATTACTGTAATTATATTCAAGTTTATCAATTTTAGCAAGATTTGATTCTATATCTTTAACTATTGCATCTGTATTCTTTGCAGCTTTTTTTCCATTTCTCATTTTGTCAATTTCAAGTATATTTAATCTTAATTTTTCATAATAATCATATACCTGTATATAATCTTCAACAACATCATTCACGTTTTTATCTGTAACTTTTGTAGCAAGGTCCTGATTAGAACATCCAGTAGCCAATACCATCGGCGCTGCTATTATCACACAAAGTATAACAGACTTCATTTTGTTTATCATTCCGAATACTGCTCCTTCCGTTAAAATACATCTTTACTTATATTATTTTAAATTATTTATTATAAATTGTCCACATAGACATTATCTATTTTTAACAAAAAAATTCCACCATTAATCAGTATTAACCGAAAATGGTGGAATTTATATATAAATAATATAATTAATTTTATACTTTAATAAAACTTTAAATTATTTTATCATCATTCCCATTATATAAAGATCATAGTATTTTCCATTTAATAAAGTCTGGTTCTTCTGGCATCCTTCAAATTTAAATCCAAATTTAAGATATAAAGATACTGCTGATGTATTATCCGCTCTTGTGTCAAGTTTTATTCTTGTTGTTACACCATTACCTTTTGCCCATTCTATAACCTGTCTTATAAGCTCTGATCCTATTCCTTTACCCTGGTATTTTTTAGCTACAACTATTCCAAGTTCTCCCTCATGTCTTGATTTTATTTTACTACTTGAGCTTAATGTAACTATACCTGCTATTTCTTCTCCATCCATTGCAAGTATCATAGTATTATTTTCGTTTCCTTCAAGACCTTTTATTGATGCTATCTGTGCTTCAACGTCTAATGGATATTCATCTTTTTCAAAGCTTAAATAACTTGTTTCTCCTCCAACAAAGTTATAAAAATCTACAAGATTTTTAGCATCTTCTACAACCGGATTTCTATATGTTATATTTTCCATGCCAGTTCCCCTTTCACATTATATAATATTAGTAATTTTAATTTTTACTATAATTATATAATATCATTTTTATATTAAAAGTACAATGACTTTATTTTTTACATAAAAAAATTAAATTCACTTAAAATTCATTTTAATTTCAAACAAAAAAAGAGACCTGATATTCCAGATCTCTAATAATTTTTATCTATGTATTATTTACAGAAAGTATTTTCAACGTGTGCTTTTATTTCTTCTGCAGTTCCCATATTTAATACTTCATTAGCAAATTTCTTAACATCTGCTTCATTCACAGATCTTATAAGTTTTCTTGCTGGAAGTATTGATATTGGAGACATTGAGAATTCGTCAAGACCGAAACCTAAAAGTATAGGTATCATCATCTGATCTCCTGCTGCTTCTCCACACATTCCAACCCATTTACCTTCTTTGTGTGCGTTGTCTATAACCATTTTTATAAGTCTTAAAACAGCTGGATTGAACTGGTTATATAAGTAGCTTATTTTCTGGTTCATTCTGTCAACAGCAGTAGTGTACTGTATTAAGTCATTTGTTCCTATTGAGAAGAAATCAACGTGTTTTGCAAGTATATCTGATATTACAGCTGCAGATGGAACTTCTATCATCATTCCTATTTCTACATCTTTTGCATATTCTATACCTTCAGCGTCAAGTTCTTTAAGAACTTCAGCAACTACTTCTTTAGCTTTTAATAATTCTTCTAAAGAAGATATCATAGGGAACATTATTCTTAATTTTCCATATACACTTGCTCTGTAAAGTGCTCTAAGCTGAGTTTTGAATATATCAGTTCTGTCAAGGCAAAGTCTTATAGCTCTGTATCCAAGGAATGGGTTCATTTCTTCATCTAGTGGTAAGTAGTCAAGTTTTTTATCTCCACCTATATCAAGTGTTCTTATAACAACTGGTTTACCTTCCATACCTTCAAGAACTGCCTTGTATGCTTCAAACTGAGTATCTTCTTCAGGTAATTTATCAGAGTTCATGTATAAGAATTCTGTTCTGTAAAGTCCAACACCTTCAGCATCATTCTTTATAAGACCTTCAACATCATTTGGTGTTCCTATATTTCCTGCAAGTTCTACAGTTCTTCCATCTAAAGTTTTAGATTCTTTTCCTTTTAAAAGCTCTAAAGCTTTCTTTTCTTCTTCAAATGTAGCTTTTAATTTAGCGTATTCAGCTTTAGTTTCTTCATCAGGATTAACTATAACCTCTCCTGTTTCACCGTTGAATACTACAAAATCTCCGTCTTTTACATTTTCAGTTATATCTGAAAGACCTACAACAGCAGCTATTTCAAGAGTTCTTGACATTATTGCCGTATGAGAAGTTCTTCCACCTATATCTGTAAGGAATCCAAGAACCATTTTTTTATTCATAGTAGCTGTATCTGAAGGAGTTAAGTCATGAGCAACTAAAACAACTTCTTCATCTATAGCAGAAAGGTCTACAACTTTTATTCCAAGTATGTGTCTTAACACTCTGTTAGTAACATCCTTTATATCAGCTGCTCTTTCTCTCATATATTCGTTGTCCATAGATTCAAACATAGAAACGAACATTTCTTTTATTTCATTTAATGCAAATTCTGCATTTACTTTTTCGTCAGCTATTTTTGCTTCTGCAGCTCCTGTAAGTTCAGGGTCTTCAAGTACAAGAAGATGTGCTCCGAATATTTCGGCTTCTTCTTCACCAAGTTCTACCGCTGCTTTTTCTTTAACTTTAGTAAGTTCTTCTTTAGACACAGCAACCGCTTCTCTTAATTTTGCTATTTCAGCATCAGAATCGGCAACTGTTCTTTTTTCTATAACAATTTCTTTATGTTCAACTACAAGTGCTTTTCCAAGTGCTATACCTGGAGAAGCTCCGGTTCCTTTAAATGCCATAATTGTGTCCCCCTAATATATAAATCTTTAATATAATTTCTTATTATTCACCGAATCCACTTTCAACCATTTCAGATAAAGCTGCTATAGCCTGTTCTTCGTCTTCTCCGTTTACTATTAGGTTGAATTCAGTACCTTTTGAAAGTCCTAAACTCATTACACCCATTATTGATTTAGCGTTTACTTTTCTTCCGTTAGCTTCTATTTCTATATTAGATTTGAATCCAGATGCTCCTTTAACGAACATTCCTGCTGGTCTAGCGTGTAATCCTGTTTCATTGATAACTGTTAATTTTTTTTCCATTTTAAAATCCTCCTAATTGTTTATTAATTGTATTATCTATTTATTTCTCGCCCTATTTCATAGGGACATTTTTTGTCCAACGGTATCGTTTTTGTTCCCACAATACACACATCATTAATATTATACTACTATTTCTCATTTTTTTCGATATTAAAATATATTTTTTTATATGTATTTTTATGTATATTTTAAATTATACACATTTTAAGATATTTAGATGTGTTTTTTAAGATATATTTACATGTACATATGTTAAAATCAGCAAAATATGTATAATAGTTTTATTGTAAATAATTTTATTACAATAACAATACTTTTGTTTATTTGCATAGTATCGATTTATATACGAGTAAATCAATCTCTTTTTTATATTTTTCTATTTCTTCATATATATGTATATAATCTGACTCTTCGCATTTTTTTCTTTCTATCTGTCTATACCCTTCTATTATTTTTTTAACCAGTTCTTCTATTTTTCCATAATACTGATTTTTAAATATCCTCATCTTTAAAACCTTATTTGGATAATAATCATATATACCCCTGCTCATCTTTTTTGCGTTTATTTTGTAGTATCTGTCGTATAGAGATGAGTTTAAAATTCCAATCAAATATTCGCACGAATACTCTTCTTCAAAATCATCTTTAATATAGAAGGAATACACGTCAGCACTTCCATACATATTTTTATAATCTATGGCAAATCTATTCTCCTCAGCTTTATACGGATAGACAACCTTTATTCTTTCAAACATATTTTTTTCTCTTCCCCACTGAAGATCGTACCATCTTCTTATTCCCTTTATACACTCTCTTCTGTTCTCAAGCCTTTCTTTGTAAGGCTCTATAAATTCCCTGAGTACATATTCATATTTATTCTCATCATCTATATCATTTGAATATATAAGATACTTTTTATTGTCATTTATATGATAGCTTTTTATATCCCTACTTTTTATCCATTTTTTAAGAAGATTACTGTTTATATTTTCTATTCTCTCGTCTGAGTTATCCACAATAAAGGCTTTATCACATCCTGTTATAATTCCCTGAAAACTTTCTACTATGTCTTCAAGTCTTATATCGCTGATACTTTCTACCTTTTTATAAAGATCCCTGTCCTCTTTATCCGCAATTATCCAGTCCTGATACAGAGCTTCATTAGTCATTATTATCTTTTCGAATACGTCTCTGTTTTCTATGATTTCTCCAAGATTCTTATTTATCTTCTTCTCTTTTATATACGATAGTATATCCCTTATCTTTCTGTATATATTTACAACTGTGTTTTTCCCGTCTTTCTTATTTTTTATAAGCTTTATAATACAGCCTGCAACTCCTATATTTGAAAATACACATGTTCCCATAAAATCAACCATTTCTGTAATTAATGTATTTTCTTTAAGATAGTTTCTTAAATCCCCGGCAGAAATACTTTCTAAAAAATATCTGGGCGTTATCATTGCAATTACACCGTCGTCTTTTATATAGTCAACTGATCTTTTATAAAAACAGAAATACAAATCTGATTTATTCTTATAAACTTCACTGTATTTGTCCATTACAAATTTTTTATATTCCTTTGTAAGCATTTTATGACCTATATATGGTGGATTTCCAAATATATAATCAAATTTCATATTCCATTCCTTACGTAGTGCATCATCAACATATATATTCAGTTTTATATCCTTTTCCATATCCAAATCTGATTTTATAGAATTTATAAAAATATAAATGGCATCTTCATCTATATCACATCCGTAAATGCAGTTTTCCAGAATATATTTTTTAAGATTTTCAGGTTTAAATCTTACGTCATCGTATTTATTCACAAGCTCATCTGATTTATCAAGCATTATTTCATATAGAAATTTATACGCATAGATAAGAAAGTTACCACATCCACAGGACATATCCAGTATTTTAGGACATGGATTTTCCAGTATATCGTGTTTTTTCAGCACTGAAGTTACTATATACTCTACTATTTCCTCGGGAGTATAATATATTCCATTTTTCTTTCTTTTTTCAACGCTCAAATTGCCCTCGTATTTTTTAGCTTCTTCAAAGCCTACCATAAAAGTCCTCCCGATTATTTATCATCACTTATGCTGTCTACATAGCCAAGAATCCCCTGAACTATACCGTCCGCTAAATTATTCTGATAATCTGTATTTTTGAGATTTTTAACTTCTTTATCGTCACTTATAAAACCACATTCAACCATTACAGTTGGAACCTTTGTTTTTTCCAGAATTTCTTTGTTTGCTGGAAGTATTCCCCTGCTTTTGGCAGTTACATATGCATCAAGCGAATTCTGTATATAACCTGCAAGTTTCTTGGATTTTTCATCTCCATCCTTGTACCAGGTTTCCATTCCTTCTGCTTCGTTATTCTTACCCCGCGTATTCATATGTATTGAAACCACAATATCAGCTTTTTTATCCTTTGCAATTGCAGCTCTGTCCTTTATATCTATGTTTTTATCATCTATTCTAGTCATAATCACATTTACGTCTTCTTCACTTGAAAGCTTTGCCGCAACTTTTCTCGCTACTTGCATATTTAAATCTTTTCCGTATATCTTTCCACTATTATCTACGGCTCCCTTGTCTTCTCCACCATTTCCGGCATCTATGACTATTTTGTATCTTTTATCTAGATTTATATTTCCTTCTTTATCCTCAGTATCATCTTTTTTATCTGAAGCTTCAACATTTTTATCTTCCTTTGAATCCTTTTTAGCCTGTTCAGAAGATATTACAGCCGGCTTTTCATCTTTTTCAGATTTATTATTATTTATAATTCCTATTCCTTTATATCCTAAAAATAACACCATAACCAAGCATATAATAACCCTCGTTAATCTCCGCTTAAGATTTTTCTTTTTTATCTGCTTTTTCTTTTTATTCTTTGATGATGTACTTTCATTTGCACCCGTTACATTTCTTTTTATTCCCTGTTTATTTGTAGTAGTATTCTTCTTATTATTTATTTTCCTTTTTTCGTATTTATTTATACTGCTTCCTTTTACTACTTTCTTTTTTCCACCAGCTTTATTTTTTTCATTTTCCTTACTTACTCTTTTTTTATTCTTTCCTTTTTTAGAGTCATTTATATTTCTTACCGTTACCTTCTTTGTTTTATATTCTGAGGTATCATAAGTCTTTTTTTCTCTTGGTCTTCTTTCCTTTCTTGCCTTATTTATATCTATAACTTTATTATCTGATTTTCTATCATTTTTTTTATCCATTACGCCTTCACCTTTTCCTAATTATCCTTATAATTTTATCATTTTAAATGTCTTTTTTCAAATTATGCCTATTCTTCAAATTACAGTTTTTAAAGGATTTATCCAATTTATTATTCTTATTTTTTATTCTTATAATTACTTTAGCATATATGCCATTTTATGTTAGTATATTATACGTAAATACAAAATAAATTATAGGAGGCGAATCTTGTGAAAAGCTTATTTGATGAAACAGAAATGAAAAATATGAAACTTAAAAACAGATTTGTACGTTCTGCAACATGGGAAGGACTTGCTGATGAAAAAGGATATCCTACCGAAGAAATTTTAGATACATATAGAAAACTCGCTGACGGTGGAATAGGTCTTATAATAACAAGTTACGCACATATTACAAAAGAATATCCTGCCGCAAAGGGTATGCTTGGAATATATGACGACTCATTTATAGATGTATATAAAAAACTTACAGATGATGTACATAAAAGAGGGTCCGCAATAATGATGCAGATTGTATACGGTGGAAGCTCTTCTTCAATAAAATATCCAAATGGAGAGGTTCTTGGACCTTCAGCTATTCCTGATTTAAAAACAGGTGTTGTTCCAAAGGAAATGACTCAGGAAGATATTGACTATATAGTAGATTCTTTTAAAAATGCTGCTATAAGAGTTAAAAAAGCCGGGTTTGACGGTGTTCAGATACACTGTGCCCATGGTTTCCTTTTAAGTAAATTCTTAGATCCATATCATAACAGAAGAAGAGACCGGTATGGTGGAAGTATAGAAAAGAGCGCCAGAATAATAATTGAAGTTTATAAAGCCATAAGAGAAGCTGTTGGAGATGACTTCCACATTGGTATAAAAATAAATTCAACAGACGGCAGAATAAATGGAGCTGATTTTGGAGTCTGCAGATATACCGTAGATATACTTGACCGGCTTGGCCTTGACTCAGCTGAAATAAGCGGTGGAAACTTCAGAGAATTTAAAGATGAAGAATCATATTATAAAGACTATGCCGACTATATTTCATCTGAAACAAATTGTCCAATACTTTTAGTCGGAGGAAACCGAACTGTTAAAAATATGAATAATATTCTTAACTCTACAGATATAGAATATTTCTCACTTTCAAGACCTCTTATTTCTGAACCTGATTTAATAAATAAATACGAAGAAAACAACGATTATATACCAAAGTGCTTATAATTATTTATACCTTGAAAAGACTATATAGGTTATTAATCTTATGTTTATATAATTTATAGATATTAATTTTATAAAAAAAGAAAAAGCAGACATTTGTCTGCTTTTTCCTTTTGAAATATTTTTATTGTAGGGTATCTTTATATTTAATCAATTATATGTTAGGCTCTTGAAGTTATTATTGGGTTCATTTCGTCTACTGCTACTACATCTATCTTATCATTTTTAATTTCTTCTTTTACAAATTCTCTTGAAGTTATTATTGGGTTCATTTCGTCTACTGCTACTACATTTATTTTATCATTCTTAGTTTCTTCTTTTACGAAGTTTCTTGATGTTATTATCGGATTCATTTCGTTTACTGCTACTACGTCTATCTTATCATTTTTAGTTTCTTCTTTTACAAAGTTTCTTGATGTTATTATTGGGTTCATTTCGTTTACTGCTACTACATCTATCTTATCGTTTTTAGTTTCTTCTTTTACAAAGTTTCTTGATGTTATTATTGGGTTCATTTCATTCGCAGCTACCACTTCTATCTTATCATTTTTAGTTTCTTCTTTTACGAAATCTCTTGAAGTTATCACTGGGTTCATTTCATCTATATCTGCTATAAGTTCTATGTTTATTGTTTTTTCTACATTTGCTGAAGTTCTAGATGTTATTATAGGATTTAAGCAGTTATTTTCTGCAGCCACGTTATTTATTTTTGTATCTTCCATTGAAGTAATTGCATTTACCTGATTTCCTATTCCCATTACCATACCTGCTATTGCTATTCCTGCTATCGCTTTTCTTATGTTTAATCCTGTCATTTTCTTTTCCTCCATCTTTATGTGAAATTTATATTTTTCTTTGTTAGTTTGTTTGTTATTTATCTATTTCTTTCTTTGATTATACTTTAACAAGTTTTTGACAAAAAGTAAAGCGTAAAAATTATTTTTTACAGAAATTTTTTATTTTTACCGACATTTTCGATAATTAGCTATTAAAAGCATTCTCTCAAATAATTCACTGAAATATCGCTATTTGACTTATTTATTTAATCCGACTTGTGTTTATCTTGCCAATTTTCTGACAATTTTCGTTCTATTTTTAATTTTTATATACAATTTCATGTTTTTTCGTTTTTTTTTAATTGTTTGAACATCAAAAACAATTATCCTTCATTTTTGTTACGTTTTTAACCATTTTTCCATCATTCAAATATATTTTTTCCTATTTAATATTGCTATTTTGTTAAATTTATTTCTATTTTTAACAAAAAAATAAGAATGACATTTTGAAACTATGTCATTCTTACTTTTATTATACAATTTATAACTGTATACCTATAACTTCTTTTATCTTTTCTAAAACTCCGTTATTGTTATTGCTTCCAGCCATAAATCTCGCTCTTTCTTTTAACCCATCTATGGCATTCTCCATTGCATAACTATAATATCCGGTTTCCATCATTTCAAAATCATTCATCTGGTCTCCAAATATCATTACTTCATTATAATCAATATTATATTCCTTCTTTATATGTTCAAGTGCTGTTCCTTTATTTACTCCTTTTTCTGAAATATCCATCCAGTGATCTCCAGATGTGCAAACCTGTAGTCTGTCGCTAAACTTATCGAAATAATCCTGGCAGTTTTCAGAAATTGCTTTTTCCTCATGTATTGCCACCTTTAATATTTCCTCTTTTACATCTTTAAGATCATCTACAACTTTTATAGACGCACAATATGTTCCAAGCATTTCTTTAAATTCCGGATCTTTGCATTCTATATATGCACAATATTTCGTATTTAAAACAGCTTCCTTACTTTTTATTGTCCTTGTATATTCTATTATCTCTTCTACATTTTCTTTTTTCATTGAATTGCAGAAAAGCTCTTTTCCTTTATGTACAGCAAATGTTCCATTTTCAGCTACAAACATCATTCTGTCTTTTGCACATTCAAATACTTTTTTAAGATTAGGATACTGTCTTCCACTTGCTGCCATAAATATTATATTTCTTTTTTCTAGTTCGTTGAAAACAGATTCAAATTCTTTATTAAGCCCCCCATCGTCATTTAGTATAGTTCCATCAAGATCTGTGGCTATTAGTTTTATCATACAACTCCTCCTTTATTTGTATAACTACTTCATTAATATACATCAGCATAATAAATATATCAATATATCAATTTCTCTTTAATTTATAGAAATCGTTTCCTCGTTATGGTTAAGTATACTTCTTCTCTAAAGAGTACAAATATAGGTAATTCTATTGAATATTTGATTATATTACTCTATAATTATAAGGTGACTTCTAATTGAATAATATAAAATTTTCGTATATTTTTATATCGAAAGAAAGAGGGGATTTTTTTGTCAAAGCTTAGAAAGTTCGTTATCCTTCTATTAGTAATAGTATTAGCGTTTCCTTCTGTAATATTTGGTTATTTTTATTTTAAACTAAAAACAATGCAGAACAGTGATTCGCTTGACTCACTTAATAGTTTAGACTATGAAGGGGATAACGATATAAAGAACGTTCTTCTTTTAGGAACAGACGGAAGACCCGGTGAAAACGCAGAAAGATCAGACGCGATGATGATACTTACAATAGACAACAAGCATAAAAGTCTTAAGCTTACATCTTTAGGTCGTGATACTTATGTTGATATTCCTGGTCATGGGAAAGAAAAACTTACTCATGCGTATTTCTACGGAAAAGAAGATCTTCTTATAGAAACTATAGAACAGAACTTCAGACTTGATATACACGACTATGCGCAAGTCAATTTCTACTCTTTTATGGATATAATAGAAGTTCTTGATGGAGTTGTTGTTGATGTTCAGCAAAGCGAAATAAAAGAACTGAATAAATTCATAAATGAAACATACAGATGGTATAAAAATCCAAATAAGGGTGAAATAAAATATATTAAAAAACCTGGCCGCCAGAATCTGAATGCTTATCAGGCACTTTCATTCTCTAGAATAAGAAAAAATGACGGTACTATGGAAAGAGATAGCAGACAGAGACAGGTTATCGAGGCTATGATTTCAAAACTTGCAGGACTTCCTATTAATAAATACAACGAGCTGCTTGATTCTATACTTCCATATGTAGAAACAAATATGTCTCCTGGTACAATAATAGGATATGCTAAGAGTGTTCTTGCAATAGGTGATTTCCATATAAAATCACTTCAGTTCCCATTCCATCCGGAATATGAGGTAAGACTTGAATCTGTTGGATATGTAATTCCATTTGAAGAATATGAAGTTGATATACTTCACGACTTTATATTTAAAGATATCATTCCTACTGAGGAACTTATAAAAGCTGCCGAAGAAAAATATGGAAGAACAGTATATAGTAATTATTCTCCATCTGATTCTCAGAATAACTCAGATGAGATTACAGATACTGAAACTGATTCTATCGACAATAGTTCTTTAGATATCAACTCAAATAATTCAGATTCTTCTGATTCAGGCGATAATGGATCTGACTGCTCGGGTTCTTCTGATTCAGGCAATAGTGGATCTGACTGCTCAGGTTCTTCTGATTCAGCTGAATAACAAATAATAATACTAACCGGAAATACGTAAGTTATTTCCGGTTTTTTATTGTCCTGTATTATATTTACATAATCTTGATATAGTGTATAATATAGATATCTATCTTTTAAAATTTTAATCTAAATTAAATTAATATCTCCTTAATTTAATAATAGAATTATCTATGAAATTATTTTATTATTTATAGATAATTTTAGATTAGTAAATATATTATAGAAAAAACAATGAAAAGAAAGAGGGTAATATTTTGACGGAAAAGAAAGATTTTTTATCCGACAATAAAATCCGAAGAGTAAATAAAAATGGTGTCAGAAGAAGCCCTTCAAGTGAAAGAAGAGCCACAGGCGGTCAGAGTCGTCCGTCATCAGGAAACGCTCAGAAAGCTTCTTCTTTAAACAGAAATGTAAGAAGAAGCTCTGAAAATAGAAATCTCAGAACACCTTCAGATACACAAAGAAGAAGACCTTCTTCAACCCATGTTTCAGGAAGACATACAGAAAAAAGTGGAAGAAGATATTCATCTGACTCGGATTACAGTAGAAGAAACTCATCTACTTCAGGAAAATATTCTTCTGATAATAACAAAAGAAATAAACGAGAAAAAACTAAATTTAATAAAGGAAGAAAAAATACTCCTCCAAAACAAAAGAAGAAAAATAATAGATTATTAAAAAAGGTTGTATCACTGCTTCTTGTAGCTGTTATAGCATTCCCTGTATTCAGTGCTGTATCACTTGCAAAGAAAATGTATGATGCATATGACCCTTCAATTGTAGGTGGTGTATTTGATAGTATAGCACATAAAAACAAAGCCGGTATAACAAACATCCTTCTTCTTGGTTCTGATGCCAGAGATGGTGATAAAGGCTCAAGAACTGACGCTATGATGATTTTTACAATAGATACAGTTAACGAGTCTCTTAAGCTTACTTCTCTTGCCAGAGATACATATGTAAATGTTCCCGGGCATGGAGATACAAAACTTACACATGCCTATTACTACGGCGGCGTGGAGCTTCTTACAGAAACCATAGAAGAAAACTTTGGACTTGATATAGATAACTATGCTTTGGTTGATTTCGAGTCATTTATGTACATAATAGACGCGGTTGGTGGTGTAAGTGTCGATGTTAAGGAATCCGAAATAAAAGAAATAAATAAATTTATACCTGAAACGTATAAATGGTATAAGGATAAAAAAGGCGAAATGGAACTTATAGACTCTCCAGGTCTTCAGCTATTAAATGGATATCAGGCGCTTTCATTTTCAAGAATAAGAAAGAATGACTCTGCATTTGAAAGAGACAGAAGGCAGAGAGATGTAATGCAGGCAATGCTTGGTGGTATAAAATCAATGTCAGCATTGGAATATCCTAAACTTCTTCATGCGGTACTTCCATACCTTACAACTAATATGAGATCCACTGATATAGTCTCTCTTGGAATATCCGTTATAAAAATGGGAGGATTTAACATAAAGCAGTTTGAATTCCCTATAGTAAATTCTCCACACTCTACAGAAGGTAAGTATAAAAACGCAGGATGGGTTATAAAATTTGATGATGAGTCTGTTGATATTCTTCAGGACTTCATATTCAACGATATAGAATACTCTGAATAAAATTTTAGAACTGAAAAATTAAAATAAAGTCAGAATAAATAAAAGCAGCATTTCCAGATTTGGAAATGCTGCTTCTTTAATTATATTTATTTTTAGTTGTATTATAATTTTATACTTCTTATTCTAATAGTTTCTGAGTGGCATTAAATGCATCCGAGTTTATTCCTCCACCTACTCTGTACATAAGAGGTGTTTTCTTAGGAGAAAGAACGCTCTTCTGTTTTTCGTCGAGAACATTTCCTACAAGAACTATTGGAGCATTCTTTTTAGCTGCATATACACCTGATGTAATCGCATCTGCAAGAGGTCTGTTCTTTGTAGCTACTACGAATTCATAGCTTGAAGCAGGATAGAATTTCTTTATAACTTCGGCATTTGTTTCATTTCTATTGCTTCCACCGACTCTGTGAGAAGATACACTACCTGATATTATACTATCAGCACTTTTTATAACATTATCTGATATAACAGCTGTCTGACCAAGGAAATATGCATCTGATATATTATTATCCTTTATCCAGTTAGCTGATGCAGTTGACAATCTGTCTCTTTCTGTAACTATTATAGGGGCTTTTTCAGATGCAGCCTTTGAAGCTATTGACAGTGCATCTGCTTCACCTTCAACACCTGCCATATATATTTTTCTTACAGGGCTTATCTTATCTATTTCCTTTGCTATTGCAACAGAAAGATTTACCTTACCCGAACCATTAATTCTTTTAACTGATGCATTTGGAACTGCTTTTCTTATACTTGATTCTATACTTGATTTAACAGATGATGTATCTCCAACTATTATAACCTCTGATGGTTTAAGTCTTTTAAGCTCTGTTTCAGTTTCTTTTCTCATTACATTATCAGAAACTAAAAGTATAGGTGCATTATTAGCTGCTGCAAGAGGATTAGAAAGTATTCCGTCCATTTCCTTTATACCATTAGCTATCACAACCTTAGATGATCCTGATGGCCATCCTAACTGACTTACTTTGGCTGCTGTTCCATATCTGTTATCACCTACAAGAGATTGAACCTTAACGCTTGATGGTTTTTCTGGCTCTGGATTATATGAACCGTACATGCTCTTTAAGTCATTATATATCTGCGATTTATTCTGTATATCCTTCGCAGAGAAGTACATACTTCCTTTTATAGTATCGTACTGTCTGTTAAGTGATATCTGTTTCTTTATTTCCTTTGCTATATTCTGTCCTCCTTCAGAAGACTGTCCCTGTTTATATATTCCCTGTCCTATGTAAAGGTCTACATCATATCCTTTAACTTCATTTGCCCACCATTTTACAAGCTTTGTATAGTCAGCAGTTTTATGCCCTATAGGCCAGTATATCTGTGGTGTTATATAGTCAACATATCCTTTTCTTATCCATGTTCTTGTATCTGCATACATAGAAGAGTATGACTCATTTCCTTTCGTATCAGATCCACTAGGGCAAGAATCTGATTTATTTCTCCAGATACCAAACGGGCTTACTCCGAATTCACAATCGGGATTTACACTTTTAACTGTCTTCTTAACTTCTCTTAGTAATTTATTTACATTTTCTCTTCTCCAGTTATCTCTTGACATACCGTTTCCATATTTTTTATATGTTGCTGAATCCGGGAATGAAGATGATGGATAGAAATAGTCGTCAAAGTGTACACCGTCTATATCGTATTTCTGTACAACTTCTTTAACAGTGCTTACCAGATAATTTATAACCTGTGGATTACCTGGATCATAATACATCTTGTTATTGTATTTTATAACCCAAGAAGGATTCTTTCTTGCTGGATTACTTGATGCAAGGCTGTTAAGATTTGTTCCCGAAGATGTTACCCTGTATGGATTAAACCATGCATGAATATCCATTCCTCTCTTATGTGCTTCCTGTACAGCAAATGCCAAAGGATCATATCCAGGATCTTTTCCCTGTGTTCCAGTCAGATATTTAGACCATGGATTTATAGATGATTTATAAAGTGCATCAGACTCCGGTCTTACCTGAAGAACTACTGTATTTATTCCACACCCCTTAAGCTTGTCTAATAACCGTATAAGCTCCTGTTTCTGCTTTGAAGCATTTCCCTTTGTTTTAGGCCAGTCTATATTGTATACACTTGATACCCAAGCCGCTCTCATTTCTTTTTCAGCTGCATAAGATTTACCTGTATCAACTGTTACTAAAGATACTGCAACAATAGCAAAAGCCATAACTAAAGATACCGCTTTTTTAAATATTTTTTTCATTGATAAACCCCCTTCTTTTATTTTTCTTTTCTGATTTGATACAACAGATTTTATTATATCAGTTTTCCTGATATTTAAAAAGAAATGCAGTAAATAAAAATCTACTGCATTTCACTCTGTTTGTCGTATTTAATTATAAAAAATTAACATTTTCTATCTATTATAATTCTATTCTTCTTGCTGTTATCATTTTTCTTGATGAAAGTTTACTTATTTTAACTACATCGCCAGTCTGTGGTGCATGTACATATTTATCATCACCTATATACATACCTACATGACTTACAGAGTTACCACTTCCAAAGAATACTAAATCCCCTGGCTGAAGTTCACTCTTAGATACTTTCTTGCCGTATTTTGACTGTTCTCTTGATGTTCTTGGTATAGTTTTGTTTGCACCTTTTTTAAATGAATAGTACATAAGACCAGAGCAGTCAAATGAACTAGGACCTGTTGCTCCCCAGCTGTATGGTTTGCCCATCTGATCCATAACTGTATCTATAACCTTTGATATTTTATCCCCAGGTATAGTTACATATGATGCTTTTACCCAACCTGTTTTAAAATCTTCAGTTACAACTTTATGCCATCCGTTTTTAGTTTCTTTTATTTCAACGCAATCATTTTTCTTTACACTTGTTACTATTTTCTTTGATGAATCTGTACTACTCCATACATTAAGTTTGTCTATTCCTGTTATTTTACCAACTTCTGATGGAGAAACTGTACCATCACTAAAGAATCTGTATATCTTTCCATCTATTTCTCTAAAGCAAGATTTTACCATATCCCCATCTGCTTTAAAGTAATATTTCTTTCCGTCTATAGTTCTCCACATTTTGGTAGCTAAAGTGTAATCTTTAAGTAGGTAATAAGTTTTATCTCCATCTTTTACCCAACCTTTCTGTTTCTTTCCATCTTTGTAGTAGTACCATTTTCCATTTTCCTGAATAAGCCCGTTTTTAGTAGCTGTTCTCTGTATTGTAGCTGTTGGCATTTTTTCTACACTTTCAGCACCTGCCATTACAACCATATCGGCTGAACTTAATATAGCTCCTGATATCATAACCGCTGCCATAGCTTTTGCAAATTTTTTTCTATTAAATATCTTATTCATAAATTTCCTCCTGTAAAAATTATGATTTATAGATAGTGGGTTTTATCTTTATAAATCATATTTATCTTCATAATAATTTGTAGCCCCTCTCGCTACATTTACAATTCTAACATAATTATGTTACCAATTACAAGCTTTTTGTAACATTTTTGTAACTTTTCATTTTTATTTCATTTACAGTCCGAACATGCATTAACTCATATACATATTTAAATTTCAATATTTATATCAGTATAGTCCATTTAAAGAAAACGTTTCTTGAATTGTAACTTTTATATTTCTTGTAATAATTTGTAACACTTTGTAACTTTTATATTTAATATTTTAGGTAAAAAATAAAATTTATATACACTTTACCTATCCTCATTTGTACATTATTATCTGTAAATACACATAATTTTAAATATAAGTATAATATATAAATTATATTTTTAAGTAGTATTTTGTAGCTAATTTTCAGCAAATTACGAATTGTTTTTTCATTTTCACAGAAAATACTTTTGCACATGTAATAACTACTAAAAAATACTTACGGGTGGTTATAAATTTCCAGATAAAAAAAGACGGACAATTTGTCCGTCTTTATTTTTTTCTTATTTTATAAGAACACCATTCGAGTCAAAGATATATGTTTTTCCGTCTATTCTTTGTTCTCCTGTAAGCATTACATTAGCTTTATTAAAGTAGTAAAGATTTCCCTTTATATTAAGCCATCCTTTTGCAAGATATCCATTTCTTCTTAAATACTTCTGATTTTTACCGTCTTTTACCCAGCATCCTCTTACAGCTTCTTTATCTTTATTGTAGTAAACATATTTACCTCTTACTCTTGTAAGTCCCTTACAATCTGTTGTCATAGTATCGTATATCCCGTCAGCAACGGCTTTTGCCATTTCTCTTCTTCTTTTATCTGTTCCGACAGCTCTTAAATTATTATTATTTATATAAGAATGTTCAACTATTACAGCTGGCATATCTGTATGTCTTAACACACTGTAATAATCGTGTCCATGTGAAGTTCTAGTCCATACCGGATTTGATTTTCTCTTTTCCTGTATTGTCTTTTCATCAATAGAATTTACTATTCTGTTGGCCATTTTTTTACTTAAACCGTATCTATCTTCATATGAATATATTACATGTGCACCTTTACTTGTAGATGAACCAGAATCATTGTGTATACTTACAAATAAATCTGCATCCGCTGCATTTGCTATTGCAGATCTGTTTTTAAGTGGTACAAAAACATCAGTTGTTCTTGTCATTATTACATTTACACCCTTTGCTTCAAGATTCTGTCTTACATAATTTGCAAGACTTAAATTAATAAACTTTTCAGTTATATCTTTTGATTTATTTACAGCACCAAAGTCACGTCCACCGTGACCAGCATCTATTACCACTGTAAATTCATCCTTATCTTTTCCCTTTCTAAGAAGAGAATTCTGATCTTTTATCTTCTGTTCAAGTGCATACATCTCTTCCTGAGAATATACTATTGTTTCCTCTTCGTCATTAGTCATGGCAGAAGATTTCATACCAGCAGACATTCCACTTAATGTGATTGAAGATACCGCTATTGTAAAAGCCATAAATAATGATTTTACTCTTTTGTTCATTTGCTTCACTCCTTTTCTTTTTTATTTTCATATCCGTCAATTTATTAGTATAAAATAAAAAGGACGCTTATATATGCGTCCTCAATACTCTATTTTATTATTATTTTATTATTCTTCTAGCTGTTACCATTGTTCTTGCAGAAAGTTTGCTTATTTTAACAACATCACCAGTCTGTGGAGCGTGTATATACTGGTCATTTCCTAAGTACATACCAACATGAGTTATTCCTCCACCTCTTCCGAAGAATACTAAATCTCCTGGTTTAAGATCAGCTTTGCTTACTTTAACTCCAGCTTTTGCCTGGTCTCTTGATACTCTTGGTAATTTTACATTAGCACCTTTCTGATATGAGTAAAGCATTAATCCTGAGCAGTCGAATGAGCTAGGACCAGTTGCTCCCCATCTGTATGGTTTACCCATCTGAGCTTTTGCTACTGCTATTACTTTTTCAACTTTTGCGTTTACATCGTATGAATTAAGGTAAGAAGCGTTAACCCAACCAGTTAATCCATCTTTAGTTTCTATTTTATTCCATCCGTTTGATTCTTCTAAAACTTTAACTACGTCTTTAGTGTAAACTTTTCCTAATATTTTAGCTTTTGAACCGGCTTCTTCTCTTATATTAAGATGATCACATTCTCCAACTTCTGCATAAGATTCACCTTTTACTATTGAACCGTCAGCATTGAATCTGAACATTCCTTCTGAAGTTTTTGCTATTTCATCTTTAGCTAATGTTCCATCAGCTTTGAAGTAGTATTTTACATTGTTTATTGTTCTGAACATTGAAGTTGCCATAGTGTAATCATTAAGGAAGTAGTATCTTTCTCCGTTAGCATCTACCCAACCTTTTGTTTTTGATCCACTTTTGTAGTAGAATGTATCATTTCCTTCTTTTATAAAACCAGATTTATTAGCTGAAGTTCTTTCTATTGCAACTCCAGGATTTACCTGATCAGCTTTTACTTCTGTGTCTGCTCCATATATTGTAAGTGACCCTGCAAGTATTGCAGCTGCCATAAATTTCGATACGTGTTTGTTAAATGACTGCATTAATCGCCCTCCTAATATTTTGTAGTAATTATATAAATTTAATCCCCTAAATTAATTTACGTCGTTATTTTTTCTTATCGTTTGAATTTTACATTTTTCATTTTAACATATGCTTACAAGTTATACAAGGTTTTTGTTACAATTTTGTAATAATTTTTTTATTTTAATTTTCCAAAACCTTTAAACGTTGATTTTTCAATGTTTTTGATAGTAACAACTTGTAAAAAAGATTGTTGTTTTTAACTCTTTTTTAGCACGTTACCTTTTTAATATACTCTTTTTTATTCATTATGTCAACTTTTTTTAATTTCTTTTACTTCTAATTGAAAAAAAACAGACGTATAAATGACAATAAAGCCATTTTATACGCCTATAAAAATAATTTCTTACATTTTGTTACAATTTTTTATTAATTTTTACAACAAATCTGTTTCTTCTGTTGTATCTCTGTTGTTACCTTAGTTTATATTAAGCTCTTTTAAATTTACTTTTTATCATATTTGTTATTATTGACACTTCATCTACCTTTAGTATTAATATAAGAGCCGCATATATAAGTGCTCCTACTATTATCGCTCCACCAAGGCTTGCAACTTCCATTATAAATCCTGCTCCAAGAATTCCTTTTAACATATTGTAAACAACCCTTGCACCTGCTGCCATAAATACAGCTGATATTGTTGTCTTTAAAAGTACTATTCTTATTTTTTTCTGTCCGAAGTTACCAATTTTCTTTTTAAGACTTCTGAACAGAAGAAGTATACATATTATAGATGAAAGACTTGTTGCAAGTGCAAGTCCACCGTGGTCAAAGAACTGTATAAATATAAGGTTCATACATATATTCATTACAACTGCTATGGATGCGTTTATCATCGGTGTTTTTGTATCCTGAAGTGAGTAGAATATCTTTGTCATTATATCCCTTAGACCTACACCTATAAATCCTATTGCATAACATGTAAGAGCTATTGCCGTCATAACTGTTGCTCTGTCATCAAATGCACCTCTCTGGAAAAGAACCCTTACTATTGGTTTAGCAAGAACCATTGCTCCAAGAGTCATAGGCATTATTATAATTATTACAGAGTTGATACTTTTTCTTATAAAATCAAAGAACTCTGTTTTATCTTCACGAGCTGAAAGTCTTGAAAACTGAGGATATACAACAGCACTTATAGATGCTATGAATAATCCTGTTACAAATCCTTTAAGCCTGTCAGCATAGTTAAGAGCTGATATACTACCTTCTACAAGAGTAGAAGCAAGTGTTTTATCTACCATTATATTAAGCTGGTCAACTGCAACCCCTATTACTATCGGTGCTACAAGTATAAGCATTTTCTTTACATATTCATCCTTGAAGTCTACGAATACTCTGTATTTATATCCCTTCTTATATGCAAATGGCACCTGGAAGAAGAACTGACTGGCCATTGCAAGAAGTGTACCAACAGGAAGTATATATATATTTATCTTTACACTAAGTATCATCGCAACTATAAGTATTACATTGTACGGTATTCCTATAAGTCCTGGTATAACGAAACTGTCCTTTGACTGAAGATACGATTTCATTATATCACTAAGGCCTGTAAATATTGCTCCGAATATTATTATTCTTGTAAATAATACAGCCTGTCTGAATGTTTCTCCTTCAAATCCCATAGCAAATACTCTTACTATTTCTTCTGCAAATACAAATGAAATTGTAGATAGTATTACTCCAAGTATTACTGTTATATTAAGTATGTTGTTTGAGAATCTAAGTGCCTTATCTTCTCCACCCTCTCTTAAATTTTCATAATACAGAGGTATAAAAGTAGTAGCAAGTGCTGTTGCTACAAGCGTAAACAGAACTTTTGGTATGTTTGACGCTGCTATAAATATATCACTGTAAGTACTTGCTCCATAAAGAGCTCCAAGTACAAGTTCTCTACCAAATCCTAAAACCTTTGAGAACATAGTTACAAGCATAAGACCGGCTGTGGCCTTTGCAACCTTACTCATAATTAATTTCTCCTTTCATAGAAGGCAGCTTCATCTTCCGATATTTCATCCCATGAGAACTTCCCTCTTGTAAGTTCTGACAATTCTTTTCTGTCATTCTTTTCATTTATTACATCTATGACTCTTCTGGCCATTCTCTCTTCGAAGTTTTCTCCGTCGTCTATTATATTTTCTTCTATTCCTATGGCTTCTGGTATTCCACCAGCATTACTTCCTACAACTGAAGCTCCACACGCGTTTGCTTCAGTTACAACACATCCAAATCCTTCTCTTCTGCTTGGAAGTATCATAACATCCATAAGATTCATAAATTTTCTTACTCCATCAAATTCCTGATTTCCTGTAAATATAGCATTAAGTCCATATTCCTTGCATTTAGACTCAACCTCAGATTTTAGCGGACCATCACCGACAACTATAAAAGTATACTCACTTTCTTTATCGTTGTTTTTTATAAGATTGAATATATCCGCTATTTTATCAGTTCTCTTTATCTGATTTATAGAGCCGACAAATCCTACTGTTTTACCTTTTATTCCGTACTCTTTTGCCGTTTTATCATTTTCTGAATCCGGTACCATATAGAATTTTTCTGCATTTACACCATTTCTTGATGCAGTACAGTTTTCACCTTTGTATCCAAGTTCTCTTGCTGTATCCATAAGCATCTTACTTACGAATATATTCTGATCTGCATTTTCCATTATCTGAAGAACCTTTTTCTTTATAGGCTCGCTATTGAAAGGCATTGTATGAACATCGCTTCCATGATAAGTAACCAGATATGGTTTATTGTATAGTTTATTTATCCAGTAGGCTATTCTTCCGTGTGGGTATCCCCAGTGACAGCTTACCATATCACATTTTTCTATAAGATCTTTGCACTTACTGAAAAACTCATTAAATCTTTCTTTATCATTTTCAAGTTTTTCCATTTTTTTACTCTTTGTATCTATACTAAGATATACTTTTCTGTATTTTATCCCGTCGTATGTAAACTCATCTCCGGTAAAATCGTATGTTTTCTTTCCTGTAATTTTCTTTATTGCTCTGAACATTCCTGTATCTTTAAATTGTACAGATATTATGTCGTACTCATTTTCAGGATGTCTTTTCATTATTGCCTTTATCTTTTCATGAGTTGCCATAAAAAGACCCTTTTTATTACTATCATCCATATTAACAATATATAATATTCTCATAAAAATCTTCCCCTTTATCAAAATGAAAATTCATAATATTAAATATCCAACTATTGTATAATCAGATATCTTATATTTCAAACTATTTAAATATATTAAAAACCATACATTAATATAAATATAATATTAATAACAAACATTTTAATACATTATTATTTTTTATACAGCATTTAAAATAATATCACGTTTTCATTGAATTGTATATATTTAACAGGTTATTACATATAAATTTCAATTAATCTTTATACTTTATATTCTGTTAATATTAAATAAAAATATTTGATAATCACTATTTAAAATACAATTTTGCCGCATTTTTATATAAATTTATCCCGTATATTATAATTAAAAACTGTGTTTTTAACATAAAAAAAGAGCACTTTATAAGTGCTCTTTAAATTCTCTTAATTTATTTTTCAAGTATGTCGGCAATTCTCTTAGATGCAAATCCATCTCCATAAGGATTTGAAGCATGGCTCATTTCCTTATATGCCTCTTCATCTTCTATAAGTCTTTTGAATTCTCTGTATACATCTTCTTCCTTTGTTCCTGTAAGTTTAAGAGTTCCAGCTTCAACCCCTTCAGGTCTTTCTGTTGTATCTCTTAAAACAAGTACTGGTTTACCAAGAGAAGGTGCTTCTTCCTGTATTCCTCCACTATCTGTAAGTATCATGTATGATGCATTTAAGAAGTTGTGGAAATCAAGAACATCAAGTGGTTCTATAAGTCTTATTCTGTCGTGTGATCCTATTATTTCCCTAGCAGTATTTCTTACCACTGGATTCATATGTATAGGATATATAACTTTTATATCTTCATGTTCATCTACAACTCTTTTTATAGCTTTGAATATATGTCTAAGAGGTTCCCCAAGATTTTCTCTTCTGTGAGCTGTAAGCATTACTAATCTGCTTCCCTTCGCCCATTCAAGCTGTTCATGATAATAGTCATCTCTTATAGTAGTTTTTAAAGCATCTATTGCGGTATTTCCTGTTATGTATATGTCCTCTTCGTTCTTACCTTCTGAAATAAGATTCTGTTTAGCTTTTTCAGTAGGTGAGAAATGATATTTTGCTATTATCCCAGTTGCCTGTCTGTTAAACTCTTCTGGAAACGGAGAGTATATATCATATGTTCTAAGACCTGCTTCAACATGTCCTACTGGTATCTGTAGGTAAAATGCTGCAAGAGCTGTTACAAACGTTGTAGATGTATCACCGTGAACAAGAACAACATCAGGTTTAACCTCTTCAAGCACATCCTTTATACTTGATAGTATTCCTTGAGTTATATCGAACAGTGTCTGTTTTTCCTTCATTATACTAAGGTCATAGTCTGGCACAACATCAAAAGCTTCAAGAACCTGTTCAAGCATCTGTTTGTGCTGACCAGATACACATACTATTGTTTCTATATTCTTTCTGCTTTTAAGTTCCTTAACTAGAGGACACATTTTTATAGCTTCAGGTCTTGTCCCGAATACAAGCATTACTTTTTTCATAATTATTCTCCCAGCCTCAGACTAACTTACTGATTAAAGTTTATATGCCTTTTCGAAGTTGCATATATTCTTTGTATCTAATATAAGCTTGTCTTTTATTTTATCCATGTTTTCTTTTATATGAGTATGTCCAACCATTATTACAACTATGTCGACATCATCCACAAATTCATCGAAGTCCATGTACTGTCCATCAAACATTTTTTCTTTAACAAATGGATCGTATGTTTTTATACCAAATGCAAGATTTCTTTCCATTCTTTCTATAAGCTGTAATGTAGGACTTTCTCTTGTATCGTCTACATCTTCTTTATATGTTATACCATAAAGACCAACTCTTGAAGCATCTTTTATATTATGCTCTTTCATTATATCGCTTATTCTTCCAAGAACGAATTCTGGCATAGAGTCATTTATTTTTCTTGCTTCCCATATAAGATTTGTAAGTGCAGGATAATCTCCTACTAGGAACCATGGGTCAACAGATATACAATGTCCACCAACACCTGGTCCCGGACTAAGTATATTAACTCTTGGATGCATATTAGCTATTCTTATTATTTCATATACATCCATATTGTCTTTTCTGCATATTTTTGTGAGTTCATTTGCAAAGGCTATATTTATATCTCTGTATGTATTTTCTATAACCTTTGACATTTCTGCTGATCTTATATCTGTTATAACTATATTTCCCTTGCAGAATGATGCGTATAGAGCTTTTACTCTTTCACCTATTCTTACATCATCACATCCTATTGTACGTGAGTTGTGTTCAAGTTCATATATCATATTTCCCGGTATTATTCTTTCAGGAGTATGTACTATATGTATGTCTTCTCCTATTTTAAATCCTTTTGCTTCTATCGCAGGTCTTACGTATTTATCTATTGTACCTGGAGAAACTGTAGATTCTATACATATTATAGAGTCTTTTTCACATACACCAAGTACACTGTTTATTGCAGATATTACATATTTAGGATCTATTTTTTTACTTTCTTTTATGTATGGCGTAGGAACAGCTATTATATAAACATCAGCTTTTGAGTATTCATTACTGAATTCTATTCCATTATCAAGTGCTGATTTAAACAGCTTATCAAGTCCGTCTTCTTCAAATGTAAGTACTCCATTTGAAAGATCATCTACAAGTGCTTTATTATAATCCACACCTGTTGTTTTTATTCCACTTGAAGCAAACATCATTGCAGTAGGAAGTCCTATATATCCAAGTCCAACTACATTTATACTTTCCATATTGAGTCACCTTCCAACATTTATTTTAATTTATCATATATCTTAACTAATCTGCCTCTCATACGTTCCCAACAGTACTCTTCATATGCATTACCTGCATTTATTCCCATCTTGGCCATTTCTTCTCTGTTTGAAAGAAGTTTTTTAAGAGCAGATTTAAATTCATCTACATTGTAGTTTATAACTACACCCATATCATTTGCTTTTACTATCTTATCCATACCTGTATTTTCAGCAACGATTATAGGTTTCTTAAGTATCATCGCTTCATATATCTTATTTGGAGCAGAATATCTGTGATTTGCAACTGCGGGATCATAGATAGCAAACATAAGATCACATTCAAGATAAAGCTTTAATGCATCTTCATATTTCATTTTTCCGTGATAAGTTATATTTTCATATTTATCAGCAGCTTCACTTACCATATCCTCTACAGGACCAACACCTGCTATATCAAGTTTTACATTTTTCATTTCAGATACAGTTTCAACTACCTCAGGTATAAATCTGTTTTTACTTAATTTACCTACATAGCAAAGCCTTATGGTTTCATCTTTTTCCTTTGCTACATGATTTTTTATGTATTCGTTTATTTCATCGCTCAGTACAGGAACATTGTGAACAACTTCTATTTTTTTCTGTGAACATCCCTCTATCTGATCGAATCTTTCTTCATTACATATTATAGTGTAATCGCTCTTGTCTATTACATCTATTTCCATCTGTCTGAATATCTTTTTAAGTTTTCCAGGCATATTTCTACTTGCTGTGTAGAAATCAGCTATATGGTACACATGCTTGAATCCAAGCTTTTTATTTATTCTGCTGCATGGAAGACCTGCATCAAAATCAAATGAATGAACCATATCGTATTTATTTTTATTTTTTTTAAGCCATCTAAGTAAAATCCACTGATATACAGCAAGCTGGAATATATTTTTCATTCCTGCTCCTCTTTTAGCTGGTATATTGATTTCATAGTTATCTATGTCCACGTCTTTAAACTTATAGACTTTTTTCTTTACTTCTATTTTTTCACATTCTCTGTTTCTTGAAAGAATAACAGGAGTGTTGCCTGACTCTATAACCGCATCTACTATTCTGTAAAAGCTTGTAGTTATTTCCGCTTCGGCATTTCTTATTATACATATATTCATATTCTGACCACCTTATCTTCCTATAGAGCTGTATTCTATACCTGCTTCTGCCATTTTATCAAGTTCATAGCAGTTTCTTCCATCGTATACAACCGCAGCTGCCATAGCTTCTTTGAAGTCCTCTGGTTCAAGAGCTTTTATTTCTGGCCATTCTGTCATTATAAAGCATACCTCTGCATCTTTAAGAGCTTCTCTTGCTGAATCAGCATATACTATTCTGTCTTCAAATTTCCTTTTGGCATTATTTACACCAACCGGATCAAATGCTGTAACCTTTGCACCTTTACCAAGAAGGTATTCTATATTAGGTATTGCAGGAGATTCTCTAAGGTCATCTGTTCCAGGCTTGAATGTAAGACCAAGAACTGCAACCTTCATTCCATCAAATGAGTCAAACTTTTTAGATGCTTTATCTATAAGTCTCATTTTCTGTTTTTCATTTACTTCTATTCCTGCACCTACTGTTTTAAGTATATATCCGTTCTTTTCAGAAAGATGATAAAGAGCCTTTGTATCCTTAGGGAAACATGATCCCCCGTATCCTATACCAGATCTAAGGAATTTATCCCCTATTCTCTTATCATAGCTCATTCCCTTTGCCACGTCTTCAACATTTGCTCCAACTATTTCACAAAGATTTGCTATATCATTCATATATGATATTTTAAGTGCGAGGAAATCATTTGAAGCGTATTTTATCATTTCTGCACTATTTCTATTTGTAACAACCATTGGTATTTCAAATGGTTTGTATATTTCCTGCATTTTTTCTCTTGCCCATTCACTTTCAGCACCTATTACTATTCTTGCTGCATGAAGAGTATCTCTTACAGCCGTTCCCTGTGCTAAAAATTCAGGATTTGAAGCAAGCTCTATATAAACGTCTTTTTTAAGATTTTCTCTTATAAACTCTTCTATTTCTGCATTTGTTCCTATTGGAACTGTAGATTTTATAACTATAAGAGTATCTTTTTCTATTGATGATGCTATTTCTGTAGCAACCTTCTTTATATAATCAAGATTTGCAGAACCATCACTTCTTTCAGGAGTTCCAACAGCTATAAATATTACATCTGAATTTTTATAAGCAGATGAATAATCTGTTGTATAATCTAATCTTCCTTCCTTGTAGTTTCTCTGCATAACTTCTTCAAGACCTTCCTCGTATATAGGAGAAATGCCTGATTTCATAGTTTCGACTTTTTTTTCATCTATATCGACACACATTACACGGTGTCCCTTTTCAGCAAGACACGCACCTGTTACAAGTCCAACGTATCCCGTTCCAGCCACTGAAATGTTCATTTTTTACCCCTCCATATTTGGAATACAGTCCGTAGAAAACTGTATCTAAACTTTGTTAATTTTTTATTATACTAAACATTATACTCTATATAATCTATTAAAGCACCATTATATTATACTATTTTTTCACCGTGTATACATAATTTTTTATTTCTTTGTGCTATATTCTTCTCATTACAGCATTAAATGCATAACAGCAGAACACATAACAGCTCTTTATAAGTCCTAAATGTTCAACATTTCTATATATATTCCACGTTCTCTTTAAAGCCTTAAATTTATTACTTGATATAGAATTTGAAACCTTTCTGTATTTAACAAGTGGTATATCAAGACCGTATGCGTAATCTATTTTTTTAAGAATCTGAAGCCATGTAGCTGTATCCTGTCCTCTTCTAAGAAGAGGCATTCTGAAATCACCAGTGATTTTTTTATCTATAACAACTGTTGAGCATCCTATAACAGTATTTTTAAGAAGTCCGTTATAATTTATCTTTTCTATTGCTCTGGCAGTCTTATCAGTTACACTTCCATCCTCCATAACATATCTGTATGAAGTAAAAGTAAATCCATATCTATTTTCCTTCATAAATTCAAGCTGTTTTTCAAGCTTTTCACTTTCCCAGACATCATCACTGTCTACAAAAGCTATATACTGACCATTCGCAGCTTCTATTCCAGTATTTCTTGAAACAGCTGCTCCTGAGTTCTCAGCATTTTTCATATATTTAATTCTTGAGTCTGATTTTACATATTCATCTATTATTTCAGCTGAGCTGTCTGATGAACAGTCATCTACAAGTATCATTTCCCAATTTTTATAAGTCTGAGATATCACCGAGTCTATTGTCTCTTTTATAAATTTCTCAGCATTATATACCGGCGTTACTATTGAAACTAGGCCTTCCTGCATTTTTTTCTCCTTTCTTTAACAGCATTTATATTTATACATCCCATAGTCGTAACCATATAAATTATAGATATATTGGTTCCGATATCTGTAAACATACTTTCTGCAAAAGCATATATTCCTATTGCTAATATAAGCATTATGTCTTTTTTTCTATTTTCTTTACAAAGAATATATACTGAATGTGTATAAAATCCCATAAATAATATGAATCCTAATATTCCAAACGTATACATAAGCGTAAGATATCCACTGTCAAATGGAAGCTTAGGTACAAACAAATACTCTTTAACATCTGATGGATGTCCAAGTACTGAAAGACCATTTACAGCGTGTGTGAGATATCTGTTCCAGTATAGAGGTCTGCTCGATAAAACATCATTAAGGAATGCATTTTCTTTGAATACAAGCGCTATAATCAAACTAATCAGAGCAATACCTATAGGTATAGCAGGTATTAAAGTTCTCATAAATTTTCCATTTATATTCAGCTTCTTTATAAATGGTATTACCGCAACTATCGCAGCTACTGTTAATAAACCTGTTCTTGTGTTTGTCTGCTTATACATAATAAATGCAAATAAAACAAGTAAAACCACATCTAAAACTTCTATATCATCAAATCTTAAATACAGGTATGAAAGCCATATCGCAAACATACCAATAAATGCACCGTTTGGATTTCCGTATCCAAAATCATTTCTTCCTTTTACAAGTTCACTCGCTCTTATTCCAGTAACATTCATTATAAGATAGGTTACAAAAAAGAATATATTACTTATCATATATACCTTTACAACCTTTTTCATATCGCAGTCTATAAAGGCAAGTGCAAGAAAATATATATAAAGAAGATTTGGGTTCTTTATAAGTATCATCTGAACTGCAAGAACAGCAAATACAATATAATGAATTTTTTTATACTTTGTTATGTTATTTAATATAAGAACAAGGGCTATTACCCCTGTAAGAATCATACTGATTTTATATATAGTATAATTAAGCGACATGGTCTGATATCTTGCTACAATAAAAAATATCAGTGCACTAAGAAGAGTGCTTTTCATTTTGTCACTAAGAAACCGGTTCTCTTTTGATTGATCCGGAATAAATTTCTTTATTATAGAAATGTTCATAGTTCACCTTCTCCGATTATTTATTACTAACAAAATAATCCGACAAAAATCTGTCTCCCTTGTGATTGCTCAAGGGCAAGCTCTGGCATATTATACCAGAGCATTTTTTCATCAGACTTTCACCGGATTATCTAGCTCCATGACCAGTCAGTACAACACCGACAGTCTTTAATATTATTTTCATATCGAGCATAAAGCTTCTGTTTTTTATATAATATAAGTCATCTTCCAGCTTTTCTGCAGGAGTAGCTTCATATCCTCCACGAATCTGAGCCCAACCTGTTAATCCAGGTTTTACAGACAGTCTGTTTATAAAGCCTGGTATATCTTCATTAAACTGCACTGTAAACTGAGGTCTTTCCGGTCTGGGACCTATTATCCCCATATCACCTCTTAATATGTTGAAAAGCTGAGGTATTTCATCTATTCTTGTCTTTCTTATGAAATTACCTACTTTTGTTATTCTAGGGTCGTCTTTTTCAGCCCACTGAGCACCAAATTTTTCAGCATCAGTTCTCATAGACCTTAATTTGTAAAGGTAAAAACTTTTTCCGCTCTTTCCTACCCTTTCCTGTTTATATATTGCAGGACCATTATCCTCTATCTTTATTAAAACTCCAAATATAAGCATCAACGGTATACCTATTACAAGACCAATCAGAGAAAGAAGTATATCAAGTACTCTCTGATAGAAGTCAAATAATCCTCCGCCTTTTACAATATCGTAGTTTATAGAGTTTATATGTTCTTCAGTTAATTTATCCGTTATATTCTCATTTCCAGACATATTTACCTCCATAAATAATTATTTATTTCACTATATCCTAAAATTAGCCTTATTCATATATTATACTCAAAAAATCATATCTTATCAATAGCTATAAAGATTGTCTAAAACACTGTATACTTTCTATATTAAACATTCTTTTATTTCCTGCTATTGAAAACATATGATTTTAAATACTTCGTTATATATTATAAATTTTTTCTGTTTTAAACTTCTTTATTATGTTCTTTTTTTACTACTATAATAAACAGAAGAATTGAAATGAGCATAAGAACAACAGCTGATGCAGTTCTTGTTCTCTCCACGTTTAAAATTTCTTCTCTTTCAAGTGTAAATCCTATAGCTGTAAGTTTTTTTATTCCATGCTTATCTATAAATTCCCTTTGATCTTCTTCAAGATAATTTTCTTCTCCAAATATAATTGGTATATTTTTATCAGCAGATATATTAGCTACTGATATAGAGTTTACAAACTCTCCTATTTGAAGATTTGTCCCATAAAGGAACGTACCACCTTTAGCTACAAAGGCCTCTTCTACATTATCCATATCATAGAATCTTTCAATTATTTTTCTATTAGTCCGATATACCGTCTCTCCGCTAATTCTCTCTGTATTTGGAATAAGCTTTGCAATTGTTTCGGGAACCTTACTCTCGTCACCGACAAGATAAGTTTTATTTATATTTCTTTCCTTTATAAAGTTAACAATATCATAAACATTTGAATCATTTATAGGAATTACTGGTATTCCCTCCCTTGAAGCTGCAATAGACATTGAAACTCCCTCAGAAAGTCCGTTTTCCTCTCCTGAGCATATTGCTATCTCATCAAACGGCTTCATCTTATATAGTTTATCGGCAAGTCTTAGAGAAATATCAAATCCTCTGACATCAGTTATTCTTATAGCCTCCGCACCAGTTCTTTCTACCGCTCTTTCTACTGGTTTTGAAACTGAATTTATACCACCAACTATATACACATTTTCTATACCATCATTTTTTATTTTTCCCCATATATCCACACTTATTTCCTCGCCTTTTGTAAACAGAACCGGTATATTTTTAATATTTGCAAAAGACACTGCAGTTATGGCTTCTCCTATATTATCAGTATTTATAAGAAATGCTGATTTTGCATTTTTATTTTCTTCAAGTTCGCCTAAAAGGACAGATGTCTCATATCTGTCCTTTCCTACTATTGATGTTATATCATAGCTTTCAGCAAACTTTTTATCCAGTATTTTACCTGAACCTATATATCCAAATCCGACTATCCGGACCATTATTAAAGTTAAAATATTTCTCTTCATTATTTCTCCTCATTATTAAAAAATACTCTGAGAATTAATTATAACTCTATTTATTTTATAGTGTCAACTATACCCTTGGCTATCTGTTCTCCCATTTTAGCTGTTCCACCATTATTTTCTATTTCTTTCATATCTCCATTATTATCTATGAAAGCACATTCAACAAGAACTGAAGGTGCTTTAACTTCTCTTATAACGTGAAGGTAATCTGTTCCACTGTTGTTAACTCTTGTTTTTGCTCCTCTGTTAGTAAGGTTAAAATGTTCTACCATTCTATCAAGAATATTATTAGCTAATGTCTTAGTATATCCACCATTTTTGTCTTTAACTTTATAAAACACTTCTACTCCGTGTCCTTTACCATTAGAAGAATTGTAGTGAATACTTGTAAATAAAGTAGGTTTTATTTTATTTGAAAGTGCTGATCTTTCTGGAAGAGCTAATGTCTTATCACTATCTCTTGTTAAAACTACATTTACGTTCTGTTTTCTTAGGTATTCAGCTGCTCCAAGAGTTGTAGTTAATGTATAATCTTTTTCTTTTCTTGAACCAGAAACGGCACCTGAGTCTGATCCACCATGTCCTGCATCAAGTACTACTGTTTTTCCTGAAGCACTTGGTGTATTTTCTCCGCCATCATTATGTTTAGAAAGAGAGTATGCTATTGAGCTCATTACACTTGATGCCATACCTCCACCTACCTGGTATATATTATTAGCTTTGAATGTCTTTAATGTTTCTTCATGCCCTTCAGAAACTCTCTTTGGCGAGTTTATAAGTATTGGTGATTTTTTCTTAGCTGCTAATGCACCACAAGTTAACGCATCTATAAGTTCGTCTGATTTTGCAACGAATATATTTTCCTGTTCTTTATTGTAGAATTTCTTCATAACAGCCGCATTTGTTTCGTGTCTGTCATTACCCCAGACTCTGTTTGAGCTTACATTTGAAGATGTTATATCATTTATATCATTTACAACAGTATTTGATATTACTTTTGTACCACCTATGAAATAAGCATCCTTTAAGTCCTCTGATTCTAGCCAGTCATATGTTGCTTTTGGCATTGAGTTTTTATCAGTAAGTATTATAGGCTTTTTATCCTGTCCGGCCTTTGCTGCTATTGTAAGAGCATCTATTTCTCCTTCATATGCATTAGTTATGTATGCACCATCTACATCTATGTGTTTATCTATTTCCTTTGCTATATTAAGAGATAAATCATGTCTGTTTGAACCTGATATACGTCTTACCTTAGCACCCGAAGTTTCAAGTTTTGAAACGGCCTTTTTAGAAACATAGCTTTCATCACCTACAACTACTATTTCTTTTGCACCAAGTCTTTTTATTTCACTTATTATTTCACTTGGAACTACATCCTTACTTGAAAGAAGTATTGGCGCATTATATATAGATGCAAGAGGTGTAGCTAAAATCCCTTCTATCCCAGCATTTCTATTTACTATTATAACTTTGTCAGCACTTTTCCAGCCTTCTTTACTTATTTTTATAGCTGTTCCGTATCTGTTATCCCCTATAAGAGATTTTACAGGTGCTGAAGTTTTTGCAGAATATCTCTGTATTCCTTCTACTGATGAAAGGTCTACAAAACACTCCTGAACTACGTCTGATTCTTCAGTATCCATTCCCATTGATTTAAGTTCTTCTCTGTTTATTGAATATGGAGAAGCTGAGTTTACTTTTATTTCTTTAAGTTCCCATACATTTAAGTACTCTGGGTCTTTATTAAATTCTATTACACCTTCGTATGCTTTTGTAGAAGCATTATATTTAAGTTCTGCTTCCAGTGGCATATCATAGCAAATAAATTTAAGAGTTATGCTGTCTGCTTTTAAATCCTCTTTGAATTTTACACTTGCTTTTGATTTGCTACCAAGTACCACACTGTTTTTTTCTATGTCTATTTTTACGTCTGAGCTTTTTTCCTGTGCATTTACTAGCATTGTTGCAGCAGGAGAAACCATTGCAGCAGCTATTACTACCGCTGTTGCCGCTTTAAATCTTTTATTCATGTTTATAAATACCTCCTGTTTTATTTTATATATTATATCATCACTATCAAATCTAGATAAAAAAGATTTGCAATAAACTTTCATTTCTATATTATGTAAATCTTTTTTGTGCTATGTCTCTGATTATATCACAAATAGTTACAATTTGTAACTATTTATATTTTAAAAATATAATCAAATGCATTTTTTCAAATAAAATTTTATTATTTTTCATTATCAGCTGATTTTATTGATATATTTTCTCATTAATACATTTTTATTATAAATAAAAAAAGGAATAACCCTTAATTATGAATTATTCCTTTACTTAATTAATTTTCACTTTCCTTTTGTTCTTCTTTATCCTCTATATAAGGATTTTTTTCAGTAACAGGATTTATAAAATCGGAGAAGAATCCATGTATTCCTCTTCTCTTTAATCTTGACACAGCATCTGGCATATTATAGGTATTTGTATAAATCATAAGCCCCCTCTTGTTTATCTCATTTATAAAATTAAGATCAAACTTCCGCCGGTCTATAACAACAACTCTTATACCCTTTTTATATGCAAAATCTACAACACTGTCGGCGTCAAGATACGGCTGTTTATAAAGAGAATATATCATTGATTTAAAATCATATACATCCATTACTATATCACACATTTCCTCTTCATAAATTTGGGGAATTAATCTATCAAGAACTGTCGGATCTCCCACACGTCTTGCAACCTCTATAAGCTTACTGTATACAACCTTTGCATCTGATACATCAGTCTTAAGATCTAGCACAACCATCATATCGTCATGCTCTTTCATAAGATTACATAAATCTTCAAAAGAAAGTGGCGTATACATTCCGTTTATCTTCTGGCTCATAAAATCATTATATGTAGCTGCCTTTCCTTCCCATGCTGATGGAAGTCCAAGCTGTTTTGTACTTTTCTTGCTCCATGCATGAAGAAGAACAGGCTCATCGTCTTTTGTCATTGCTATATCAGCCTCAAATACTTTATATCCTTTTTCATAGTTTTTTTCAAAGGCCTCTAAACTGTTTGTATAGTCAAGACCCCCTATTCCACCCATTGCATGAGCTATATATATATTGTCTTTTGTCCAAGAATAATCGAATTGGTCGTTAAATACATCTATAAATACCTCATTGTCATCTGACTTCATAATATTTATAGGCATAACCTCTTTTATAAATTCCATCGGAGCATAAAGTTTTCCGTCTATTATCTCTATACATCCTTTTATATTTGAAGTTTCATCAGTAGATACAGAATATACCTCATTAGAGCCAGGTTTAGCCTTATATTCCTCTCCATGATAATGTATTTTTATAGTTCCTGTAATACCTTTATCATAGCTTATCTGTTTTCCAAGTCCTTCAACTATTTCCTCTATAGGAGCATAAATAACCTTATTTCTTACTTTAAATGGGTTTTTCGTTTCAAATTCTTCGTTATTTATATATATTGTCTGCTTGATTTTAGTATCCTCATAGCTGCCTAATCTTTTTTCATTATTGTATTTATTAAATCCAAATACAGCAATTAAAATAACTAAAACAGCAGCTAAACCAGCTTTTATCATTTTATTATACTTTTCATTTTTAATGATATGCTCTGTTTTCTTTATATAATGCTTTCCTTTATGCCCTAATCCATTCAGCTTTGATTTTAATTCTCTGGTTTTTATATCTGGTTTATTATTTTGCGATTTTGGTTCCGTCTTTTCTTTATTCTCTGATGGTTTCATATTGTTTATATCAGCCCTTCGTATGTTATTTTTAGATTTAACTTTTCCTGTTTCGCATTTTCTAATTATTTCCCTTTTTTTCTTTAACTCAGCTTTATCATTTATTCCCTCTGAATTTATATTCTGTCTATAATCCTTTATATTATCCTTTTTAGAAATATGTTTTATATCCCCATCCCTCTTTATACTTTTTACACGTCTTGCACTCTTAATAGGACTTTTTTCTTTAGTCTCTCTTGATGTATTTTTACCATCCCTGAAGTTTACGTGAACATTATCATGTTTTTTATTATTTATACTGACATTATCATCTAATGAAGATTTTTTAGCTTTATTAGTTTTTTTATTCTTATTAGAAGCTTCTTTTTTCAAACCTTTATTATTATCAGATAAAGAGCAGTGTTTTATATTTCTTTTTTTCTTGATATCATTTGCTTTACTGATATTCTGATTTCTATCAGATTCTCTTTTTAAATACGATTTATGTTCATTCATATTTTTATTAGAGTCTTTTGTTAAACGTAATTTACGTTCATTTGTATTTTTATTTATATTAGATTTTGATACTCTTTCACTATTTCTTTTACTATCCCTATTTTTACCATTTGTTCTTTTATTTATCTGATCTATATAAATCTCCCCCTCAAAATATATTTTCTCAAATATTCATTATATAGCAGGTATATTTTATATAAATATCTATCTCTTCTTTTTCTTTTTTTTCTTTTTCTTTTTCTTCTTATATCCTGTTCCCTTAAACATAGCTGTATTATCAACCTGTTTAGCTCTGGCTTCTTTCTTTTTAGTTCTCTTTATCTGGCTGAAAACACCCCCTACAACACAACCAACTAAGATTCCTAAAACTACCATAGTCATATTATCATTAATTTTATTTCCTATTGTCTTCAGGATTCCTTTTTCAGCTGCAAATACATTTACTGAAGACATCATTAAAAATGTATATGCTCCTGCAAATCCCTTTAATATATTTTTTCTCATATTTTAACACATTCCTTTCGATCTTAATCATTAATAAAGTATAACATACAAAATAGCTACATTAAATAAAAAGAAGGTTTAACGCAAAATAATATCATATATTTTATATATCAGATTTTATAATTTATCATTTTTTTCATTTTAAATTTATTTAAATACATTTTATGGATAAAATAAAAAATACTCTATCAATCTGATAGAGTATTTAGACTGGCTGGGGATATAGGATTCGAACCTATGCATACATGAGTCAGAGTCATGTGCCTTACCGCTTGGCGAATCCCCAATATTATTTAATTTTGTTTTTTCTCTCTTGCCTTTCGACAAGATATATAATACACCCTTTTTTATATTATTGCAATACTTTTTTTAAACTTTTTTATATTTTTTTATAAAATCTATATAAATGCAGCAATAGACTAATTATTAAAAGTAAAAAGAGCTTTTATATTTCTCGATTATCTCAATTTATAATATTTGTAAAAGAAAGAACGGATATGTAAAATACATATCCGCTCACCCACTATCTACAAAGAGATATTTAACTAATCAACCTGTTTGAGGAACAGGCTGAAAATAATATAAAATATTATTTCTAATTTAAGTATACACTATTTCTAAAAATTTTCAATATTCTATTATGAATTTTAATAGAACTCAAAAGTATAATAAATTCTAATTTTATTATACTTATCAAATATACACATTGTCTACCTGAAATAAAACTAAAATAAAAAAATACCGTTTATACGAAACGTATAAACGGCAACATAAAACTTTTAATGAACCTAATTATTATCTTTTAAATAATGTGTACAAAGTATGTGGAATCGAGCATATCCACATCTACTATTTTAAGTCCTTTTTATATATTATTCAATGCTTATTTATATCTTAAGAACAATTTTATATTTAAAATACATTCTTATCGCGATTATTTTCAATATTATCGCGATTACTTTGTGCTTTTAATACAATAAACATGTATTTTATCCATTTTCTGAATTATATATATTTATAATATCGTATATATATTAAGTCATCTTTTTTATTATTCGTCAGCTGTTAAAATTTATATATTTTTTAAATATAAGCCGGCATACTCTCGAATATTCTGGAATATATTTTAATAATCATACTAACTAATCTATCTTGTGATTTTACATAAAAGTGAACTTATTTTTCCACTCTTTATATAATCCTTTTTAACTACTTTTATATTTCCACCACCACTTATAAAAGGTGCCTTCTCTGTAAATTTCAGATTAAATCTGTCATCATCATCAAATATATAATGAAGTGCGTACATCTGTCTTGCAACACCATGGCTTGATTTTATAGCATCTGCCATCATCATATACGCATTGAATTCATCTACTGATTTTTCTGGCAGTATATTATAAACTGTCTCTACCGCTAAATTTCCTTCTTTATCAAGTGATACATCATACTCTCCATAAGCTGCATCCATAAGTATATTTGAAAGATCATCCACACTTACAGGGAAATATCTTTTACCAGCATTTGCAAGTGCTGTTTCCTTTGATTCAAGATCTTTTATTATTCTATCCATAAATCCGCCTTTAAAGCAGTATCTCTCTCTTGAGAATACATCGCCCATTCTCAGTTTTATAACCTTTACATCTGACTCTTCTGCACATTTATCAACTACTCTTTCGGCTTCCTTATGTGCTTCATATTTGAGATTAAAATAATTTATATCTATTCTGCATACTTCCACTGAAGATAAATATACAAGTCTTTTCACTTTATATTTTTCGCATAGTCTGACTATTTCTCTGACTCCTTTCATATACTGTCCCCATTCTCCACATACTGACATTTTATCTAGTATTATACTTCCCGCTAAAATAACTGTATCTGGCTCAAAATTTTTAAATATACCCTCAACATTTGTATCGTAGTATCTGCTTGTATACATTCTTATATTATCTCTTTTTGGAAAGAATTTTTCTTCAAAATCATCCTGAGATATTATTCCTGTTTCTGAATTTGTATCAACTAGTTTCTTTATAAGAACTGATGCAAATACATCAGCTTCTCCAATGTATATAACCTTCATCGTATCATCTCCAGACCTATATAAATTTTATTAACATTCAGTCGTTCTCATAATCTCTTTAAAAATTTACTTATATATATAATTATATAACTTACATTAATTTATTTATATAGTTTAGGGTAATTTTCATTTAATATGTAACTGATATCATCTTATTATCCAACAGATTATTTTATAATATATTAATATTAGTTATATTTATTTATTTTTATATATTTTTAATTTTACGAATATTTTTGATATAATTATATTAAAGAAGACAATAAATTCTAATACAATATTTAAAAGGAAGGTGATTTTAAATGAAAAAACTACTTTCAATATTAACTGCTTTGGTTATGCTGATTTTAGTGCCGGCAAGTTCTCTGGCATTAACCGGTTCCCATGAGATTCTTCGTGAATATCGAACAATTGAAGAAATGGCATTTGAAGACGCCATGTATTCCAAAAAAAACGATACAGATTTTAAATCTGTAATAGTTGTAAATTCTAACTCTCTTGACTCAGATGGACTTAGTGCCAGTGGTCTTATCGGAGCCGCAAAAGGTTTAATCTGTACAATAGACAACTCTTATTCTCACGAAAATCTTGATAAGATACTAAACGGAGATACATCTAAAACTATTTATTTCATAGGTGGTTCTCAGGTTATTCCAGAAGGCTTTAAATTTGGTTATGGAAAACAGGGTTATAACTGTATAACTCTCGCTGGTAGAACAAGAGTTGAAACAAGCTACGAAGTTGCAAAAGAAATACAAAAGCTTACTACTGTAAATGAAATAGCCCTAACTAATGCTTTTAAAGGTGTTCCAGACTCTGTAAATATCGCTTATGAAGCTCGTAAAAGATCTATGCCAGTCATACTTACAAGAGGCAAAAGCGTTCCATTCTCTACTAACGGTGTGAAAGCTTATGCAATTGGTGGAAATGCAGTTCTTTCTGAATCACTTATAAATCAGACAAAAGCTGTAAGACTTGGTGGAAGAAACAGATATGAAACTAACGAAAAGATATTAAACTACTTCAGAAGAACAGGTGATAGTTATTCTATCTGCTTAGGCGAGTCAAAGGGCGATAATATGAAAATTGCAACACTTACAGGATGTCTACACTCTTCATATCCTGTTGTTTTAGTATCTGATAACAGTAAAAAAGATATTCTTTATGAAGCAAATAATTTAAAATATTATTCAGTAAATCACGCTATTACTAAAAGAATAAGAGCAGCATGTCATAATGCTTCATGGGGAACAAATGTTACTGATGCTGTAAATACTATATACAAAGTAACAGGAGCAAACCGTAACAATGATTTCTTCATCTGCACTGACGGATCTGATTCATATCTTTCTGGCAGTCCGGATTATAATCATTATATAAATAATTATCTGATATTTAATAATTTAGATTCTTATGGTAACTATTCAGATTTTAATATATTAGTCAGAAAATATGATAAAAAGGTGTTTATATGGAATGCTACCAATACAAAGCCTACTCTCATTAAATAACTTAAACTAAAAAAATAGAACTTCTTATTATCGGTTTATTTAGATATTCTAATTAAAGGTCTCGAATTTTTCGGGACCTTTTTATATTTATAATTTAATGATAATTCTTTCTGTCTTTTCCTTGTTTTAATTACCTGTATATACTTAGCCGATAAAAAATTCTAAATGTTTATTAAAATAATTAATTTTTATAGATTATTTATTATTCCAATGATAATAAATATATATTCCGTTTATAATTAGATTTTTATAGAATAAATATATTTATATAAACCTCTAATCTGATTATAATTATTCAAATTTTTATTTTGTTTTATATAATATACTTATTACTTTAATTATTTTTGTATAATTATATATTTTTATCTATAAATTTGATATAATTAAAATATAAAATATTATAAAAATTCAAAATTTATTAAGCGAGGTGATTTATTATGAAAAAAATGTGTTCAATTTTAATCGCTTTGGCAATGGTTTTAATAATTCCAGCAGGAGCGTTTGCTGATTCTAATTATTCAGCAAAGTATTACAATTATCCTTCTATTGAGGATATGGCCTATGATGATTTCGAAATAGGTAAAAGTAACGGGGATAATCTGGATGCAATTATAGTTGTAAACAGTAATTCTCTTGACTCTGATGGTCTTAGTGCCAGTTCTCTTGTATCTGTTACAAATGGACAGATATGTGCTATAAGTAATAACGATTCAGGAGCAAAACTTTCTGAAATGGCTAAGTATAGCGGCTCAGGAGATATATATTTTATAGGTGGACCTCAGGTTATTCCAGAAAGCTTTAAAAATAAATTTAAAGCTCAGGGATATAATTGTATAACACTTGCAGGTAAAAACAGAATAGAAACAAGTTACAAGGTTGCCAATGAAGTAAGAAAAATTAAAGGTAACATAAAAGAAATAGCTATAACAAGTGCATATAAGGGTGTTCCCGATTCAGTAAGTATTGCGTATACAGCATTTGTTAGAGAAATGCCAGTTATACTTACAAATGGTAAATCAATACCTTTCTCTACTAATGGTGTAAAAACTTATGCCATAGGTGGAAATGCTGTTATATCTAATTCACTTGTAAATAAAACAGGTGCTATAAGACTTGGTGGTAAAAACAGATATGAAACTAATAAAAAGATAATCGAATACTTCAAACATAATAAATATAAATATACTTTGTGCTATGGTGATTCAAGTGGTGTTAATATGAAGATTGCATCTCTTTGTGGATGCCTTAACTATGGATATCCCGTAATACTTGTATCAGATAACTGTAACAAGGATATTTTAAGTGGTGCAACTATAGTTGAGTTCATGACAGTAAATAAATCTGTACCTGATCGTTTAAAGGTTGCCTGCTTTAATGCAAGATATGGACCAAAAGTAACTGCTGCTGCAGATCTTTTATACAAAGCATCAGGCCTTAACAGAGATAAATATGCATTTGGATATGTAGCGGATAGAAACTGTAATGCTGGTAAGAGACCTAATTACGAAATGTATGCAAGCAAGTATTATATATTCAAACTGATATCATTTAAAGATGGTACATCTAACTTTGATATATTAATAGATAAAAATACTAACGTAATATATGAATGGGGTCCAAAAGATACAAAACCTATTATTTCAACAACACAGCTTCGTTAGATATATAAAATAAATAAAAAAAGTCCCAGGATTTCCTGGGACTTTTTTTTATTATTAAAAATCATCTATTATTTCATTTAAATATATATAAATAATAATTTAATTAAACTAAATCCAATTTTATTAAATTTAAATTACTTTTGAGCTTATACCCCTGTATTTGTACCATGTAGAATATTTCTTTATGCTATAATACAATTATGAATATTTAAAATATTATAAAAGGGGTGATTTATTTATGAAAAAACTATTTTCAATTTTATTAGCTGTTACTATGATAGTTTCAGTTCCTTATGCGTCATCTGCATATACCAGAGAACCAGTTATAGATGTTAACCCTAATGGTTCTAATGTAGAAGATACTGCAACAGATCTTTTAAACGCTGAAAAAACAAAAATTAGTTTTGATTCAGTTATAGTAGTAAATTCAGATTCACTTGATTCAGACGGATTAAGTGCAAGTGGGCTTATAGGTGCTTCTAATGGTATTCTATATTGTACAAAATATAATGATTCAGGCTCAAAACTAAATAAATTACTAGATGGTGATACTTCAAAATCAATATATTTTATAGGTGGTAATCAGGTTATCTCACAAAATTTCAAAACAAAATTCATAAAACAGGGATATGATTGTACAACTCTTGCTGGTAGAACAAGAATTGAAACAAGTTATCGGGTTGCTAAAGAAATATATAAACTTAGAGGAAGTATTAATTCAATAGCTCTTACAAGTGGATTTAAAGGCGTTGCTGACTCTATAAGTATTGCTTCTGCTGCAAGACTTAATAATATGCCTGTTATACTTACAAATGGTAAATTCCTTCAATTTGATACTAATGGTATAAAAACTTATGTAATTGGTGGTAATAAGGTAATGTCAGAAAACATTGCAAATGAAACAAACGCTATAAGAATTGCAGGCTCTAACAGATATGAAACAAATAGAAAAATACTTGAATATTTTGGTCTTGATAATGGAAGATATTCATTATGCATAGGCAATCCAGCTGAATCTTATTATGGTGAAGAATATGACGATTTAAAAACTTCAGTTCTTCTAGGTTGTTGCTGGACCGCTGATCCTGTTGTTCTAGTATCAAATAACAGTGATAAAACTATACTTGAAGGTGCTACATATCTTAAAGAATTTTTCTTCCCTGATGAAATATTAGATAGTAACTGCTATAATGCCGTATTTGGAAAGGATGTAACTAATGCAGTTAACTCAATTTTTAAACAGTTAAAATTAAAACGTTATAACAATTCTTTCTGGTATTGTGCTAATGAGGGTACTTGTATGACTTCTAAACAACTTAATAAATATAAAAATGATTATTATATATTCTCATGGATAAAAGAAGAAGGAGAAGTATTTGATGCTGATATTTTAGTAAGAAAAAGTGATCATAAAATCTTCTGCTTTGGATATGATTCAAATAGACCTGTTCCATTCAAAAATTTTAGATTCTAGAAAATCATATAATAAAGTATTTATATGGTGGGGAGACTCTCATGCTCCTACTCCAGTTTAAATTTGAAAATACATTATTACAAAATAGTTTATAACAATTAAATTTATAATTTTATTAAAATATTTGATTTATTAATTATCTATTTCAAATAAATATTATAAAGGACTGTCATCTGACAGTCCTTTTTTTAGTAAAACTATTTATTCAAATATTAATTCTCATTGTATAATCAATTATTTTACGATTTTATAATTCTAATATTTCTAATAAATATTAATATTATTTTTGTATATTATTACTAATACTCTTGTTTATTTTAATATTATTTAATAATAGTGCTTATATTTTCATTTTATGTAAGAAACTTAAAATATATACTTTTTACTTAAAATATATACTTTTTACTTAAAATACAATTTTATATACAAATAATATCATCTTAATATATACTTTTCCATTAAGTACACCCGTATATTTTATTAAAATTAATATATATTAATTTCAAAAGAAGGTGATATTAACATGGGATCAGTAAGAAAAAAAGGAAACAGATGGTATTACTCTATGGAAATGCCACAAATAAACGGAAAAAGAAAGAGAATTGAAAGAGCTGGAGGAAATACAAAAGAAGAGGCTTTACTTGCCCTTCAAAATGCAGAATCAGATTTCAAGAGATATGGATATATTGAAAACAGAAACAATATATCTTTTTCAGATTATCTGGATTATTGGTTTAGACAATACGTTGAAGTAAACTGCTCATTTAATACGCAGAAACTATATTCAATACATATAAGAAAACATCTGAAGCCATATCTTGGGAAATATAATCTCGATGAGATAACTCCTCTGCTCTTACAGGAGTTTTTAAACCTGAAAAAAAATGAAGGGCTTTCAAAGAATACACTGGATAATTTAAGACGGGTTCTGACAGGCTGTTTTAAATATGCTGTCTTTCCGGCAAATCTTATAAAAGAAAATCCGTCACAGTATATTAAAGTACCTCAAGTTAAATCTCAGAAGAGAAAAAAAATAATTTCAGTTGAAGAATTTGAAACTCTTACAAAATATCTTGAAAAGAAACCTGCCAGATATACAATTTTTCAGACTGGCTGGCATACAGGTATGAGAAGCGGAGAAATATGTGCTCTTCAATGGTCTGATATTGATTTTGAAAACAGTATTATACACGTTCAGCACAACACTGTAAAAAAAGATGGAAAAATTATTCTTCGGCCTTTAAAAACAGAAAGTTCTTACAGGGATATAGCTGTTGGAGAAACTCTCCTATTACATCTTAAGAACTGGAGAAAATTTCAGAAAAACAATATTAGGATAATGAAACGAAATTATCATAAAAGTAATTTTGTTTTTACAAAGTGCGATGGTACCCCGTTTTATAATCGGGATATTTCAAAAATATCTACCGAACTCAGAAAAAAAACGGGTATAGATTTCCACTTTCATATGCTTAGACATACCCACGCAACAATGCTTCTTGAAGCTGGTGCAAATATCAAAGATATACAAAACCGTCTTGGACACGCTAATATATCTATAACGATGGACATATATACTTCTACCACTCAAAACCTTAAAAACGATACCGTAAAGAAGTTTGAAGATTTGATTTCCAATAGGTAAAATGTTGGAAATGTAGGATATTTCCAACATTTTTTATTTTTATTTTACATTTGTTTATCACTCTTAAATATTGATATTCTAATGTTTATTTATTTTGATAGTTACTATTCTATTAATTAAGGTATAGTTAATTTACAGTTAATTTAACTTTTAATTAAGATATTA
>SAMEA104404100__coassemble_377_pt1 | contig 51848 bp, 40 predicted proteins | sample SAMEA104404100__metabat2_high_PE_092 | metagenome-assembled genome bin SAMEA104404100 (sample SAMEA104404100) | Balaenoptera acutorostrata | reverse complement strand
AAGATTTATTATACACTATTGAAGGAATAATATTGATAAGAAATAGTATGTTTTTAGGATAGTATAGTGCTTATTATATATTAGCTGGGAATATTTATATTAGTTATACGATATAGGGAATATTTTAATAATATAATTATGGGCATTTAATTTATAAATAGATAGAATTGTGGAGAGTATAAAAGTTATAAGGATATTGAAAGTTATATAAAAACAGGTGAGTTTAGTCAGATGAGATAAATATAAAAAGTAGATAAGAATAATAAAAGGGATGTATGTCATTCTGACAGCATCCCTTTTGTATGTACTATTATATATTGTGATTATATAAGTATAATTAGCCTGAATCTGTTTAACAGATAATTTTTTATATAATTATCATTAATTAATCAGAACTAAGTACTTATTATGGTTCAATAGGTTTGATAGATGGTGTATTTTCTTCAGATGAAGGAAACTCTGGAACATCGAGTACGTTTCCTTCAGCGTCAGTTACCTTACCGTCTTTTATAGTACCATTTACATAATAATTTGTGAAATCTGCTTCTATACCTTCATCAATAGTATCGTTTCCATTAAAGTCAAACATATTAAGTTTAGTAAGACTGTTATTTTTATTGTTCATTACAAAGGAATCATTTAATTTTAATGAATTAAGATTTACACAACCTTTGAACATGATATCCATTCTATTTGCCACAGAACCACCATCCGCTATTAAATTAAGTTTGGATAATTCTACAGATTTTAGATTTTTACAACCTTCAAATATTTCGTGTAAATACATGTAAGAAGCGTTTAAATTTTCAACAGAGTTTCCAAATTTAATTGAAGTGATATTTTCACAGTTTTTAAAAGTTGACCAGAATGATACGTTTTTTGATAGGTCAATGCCATCAAAACTGAAGTCTCCTGTTAAATTTTTACAAACTCTAAACATATTATTAAGATCAGTTAGTTTATCTTTATTATCTGTGCCTTTGTCTTTTCTTAATCTATCTAATAAAGTATTTAAGTTATCATTTGAAAGCTTTGTATTTACAAACATACTATGAGACTGAGTTAATTTAACAAGATTAACCTTTTCTATAAAGTCCTGTAAAGTTTCATTAGAAAGAGATGTACAATCCATAAATAAAACTTCTGTATTAAACACAGGAGCTAGTTCCAGACTGGCCTTATTGTCACCAATTCTGTCATCAAATTTTATAGTTTCAAGATTTGTACAACCATTGAACATATTATGCATACTCCTTACGTTAGAGAAATAAAGCTGACTTAAATCTAAAGTTTTAAGACTTGAGCAACCATCAAACATAGTATTTGTATCTGTTACATTTGACATTTTAAGTCCTTTTACATCTGTAAGAGCTGAGCAACCATCAAACATCTGACTTGAATCATGAATATAAGATAAATCAAAGCCATTTAAATCTACAGTTTTAAGATTTTTAAGATTAGCGAACATTGCTTTGGTTTTAGCAGTATGTCTGTCATCATCATTAAGTACATTATTAGGTATTATTGAATCGGCTGTTGTAGCAAAATATAATTTATTATCCTTTATGTATGCGATTATTTTTGATGTACTTTCTTTTATGTCCTCAATTTTAGAGTCAGAGCATTCTTTTATATTATTCTGACTTATAGCCTTGTCACCTTCACCCTTACCTCTGCCTAAATACATATGAGGGTATTTTTCATACTGAGATAAGTCGTTTATCTTTGTAGAAACAGACGCATCTGTTACATTTTTTACAGCGCTATCAAATTCAGTACCTGAATTAGAATTATTTAATTTTATATCCTTCATAAGGGCCATTCCGTCTTCATCCATAACAGGGAATGAGCAGTCCATCCAGTCAGACCATTTTTCACCATCTTTAGCGGCTTCATTATAAAAGGCTATTTGTATATCATAATTTCCTGGATCGAAGAATATTCCTCTTTCACTGCTTACGTAGTCTCCTTCTGGGAATGTATTATTTACTAACTCATTGTTGTATGTATGATTAATAAGGAATGCACCAGGATTAAATGCACGCATACCTTCTTTTTTTGCAGAGTCAAGTTTTCTATCATTCTCTGTAGGATTAAATGATGGTTTATTTTTATTATTATCCTTAGGTTTTAATCTCCAGTAGTATAGATTTTTAACACTATCACTACCACCAGATGCACTAAGGTTTATTTCTATTAAACGCTGTCCATCTTTATTAAAGTAATTAGTAGGGACTGCATACACTGTATTAAGTGTAGGAGGAAGAACTTGTTCATCTGGTTTGTTTGGAGTTGGTCTGTAATCAGGTTTAACACTTGAATTATTATCAAATCCTATATCTATTATATTTCCATTATTTGAAATACCACCTATCTGAATAGTGTTTATGTTTTCAAGCAGGTCAAGATTTTTATTCTTATTTACAAATGTTATACCGTCGTTTTTAGCTATACTTGCAGCAGAAAGAGCATCTATTAGAGTTTCTCCATTAGTGAAGTATCTGTTTTTACTATTAGGATAGAATTTTTCTAAAACGTTTCTATTTGTTTCATATCTGTCTTTACCAGCTATTCTATCTGCATCAAATTTATTCTGAAGAGAAGAAGATACAACCTTATCTCCACCAATTACAGTATATTTTATATTGGATTTTTTGTTTATCGAAGCAGAATCACCTTTTACAAGTATTATAGGCTGCTGAGATTTTGCTGATACAGGAGCCATACTCATGGCATCAGCCTGTCCAGTATATCCATTTACTAAATAGGCTTTATTATATGGAGATAATAGTTCAGCTATTTTCATAGATGTTTCAAATCTGTTTTTTCCACCTATTCTTTTAACTTTTACTTTTTCCGGTATGCTGTCTTCAAATTCCTTTGGAATCGCTTCATACATACCTATTATATATACGTTGTTGGCATTATCTATTAAATCCCTGGCATCTTTTAATAAATGATTAGGATCTATTGGTAATACAGTTGCATTGTATTTATCAACAAGTGCTGAAGCACAAAGTCCGTCTACCATTTTTTCTGTTTTACCATTTACAAGTATTAGGTTTTTAGTTCTTCCTGATTTTTTTGCTGTTAAAACTCCTGTTTCATATCTGTTCTTACCAATAAGTTTATCGTGAGTATTGTAAGAATCAGAAGCTATATTTGAATAATCAATGGTTGCAGCGTATGAAACGGCTGCACTTGGAAGCACGAAACTTGAAGCAATAGCAAGAGAGAGTGCTTTTTTACTATTATTCATGTAATAAGCATCTCCTTATATATTTTTATATAAATTTATTTTAGTATAAAATTTTATATTACTACAACTATATTTTACTATAGAATAAAAAAGAATACTATTAAATTGATAATAAAATTAATAGATTATTATGATATAAATATTATCTTAATATATTTTAAATATAAAAAAGAATATTATAATAAAAAATTAATAGACTATCTACCTGCTAGTTTATAGTGTTAAACAACTTTGTCCAATTTTAATCTGACAAAGTTGTTTTTCTTTTTATTGGATTTGATTAATTATACTTATATAATTGATTATAGAAAAAATAAGGAAATGGAAAACGTTATACCTAATTGGAATTAATTTTGTTGGGAGGAGATTGAATGAATTTTTCACCGAGATTAACTCAAATTTTAATTCTGTTGCTGAATTCGGAAAATCCGATTCCGGCAAAAGTACTTGCTGAAAAATTGCAGATAAGCAAAAGGACATTATCTAGAGAATTTAAAAATGTGGATAAAGATCTTGAAAGATATAATTTGAAAATAGATAAAAAATCAAAAGAAGGCATAAGTATAAATGGAAGTTCGGAAAATAAGAAAAAATTAGAAGAATATTTAGATGGATTGGAATGCTTTGATCCTAAAAACATACATCAGAGACAGGAAAAAATAATAGAGGAAATATTAATACTTGAGGAAATATCCAAGAGTTATTATCTATCTAGTATGCTTGGAGTAAGTGAAACAACTATAAATAATGATTTGAATAATGTAAAAGAGTGGTTTGATAAGAATAATATAAAACTCATAAAAAAATCAGGTGTTGGAATATACATAGAATATGATGAGGAAAATTATAGAAATGCGTGTATTAGATATATATTATCGGATATAAATAATGCTATGGATAAATTAGCTAAATTTGTTGATAAATATATAATTTTGAATATAAAAGAGATTCTTTCTGATATAGATGACAACAGAATAGATAGAATGGAAAGTTTATCCTACATAGAACTTATAGTATGTTTATCAATATATACATCAAGAATAATTAAAAGAAAAAATATATCTTCAAAATATAAACTTAAAGATAAGATTAATTCCGGAGACAGTATTCTTATGAATGAAATAATATTAAAACTTGAAAATAAGTTTAATATAAAGTACTCAGAATACGAAATAATGGCTATATATCTTTATATAGCGGGTTCTAAAATTTTAGAGCCTGTAAAGGATAATGGATTATATAAAAACAACGATAAAATTATAAAGATAATATACGAAATGATAGAAAAATATGATAGCGATATTTCTTATTATCTTAAACAGGATGATAATTTTGTAAATGGACTTTTAGCACATCTTAAACCAACTATTATCAGATTGGAACACGGTATAAAAATAATAAATCCATATAATAAAGAAATAAAAAATACTTATCCCGAGATATATAAAAGAGCTGAAAAATGTGTGGATGTAATAAGGAAATATACAGGCTTTAAAGTACCCGAGGAAGAGATAGGTCTTATATCAATGCACTTTGGTGGAGCTGAGGTAAGACTTGGTGAAAAATACAAGAGGCTGAGAAAGGTACGTTTGGGAATTGTATGTGGAAGTGGTATAGGAATATCAACACTACTTTGTTCGAGAATGATTCATATTTTTGGAGATAGAATAGAAGTCAAAAGGTTTTCGATAAGAGACTTAGACTATATAGAAAAAAATGAAATAGACATAATGATTTCTACATTGGATTTGAAAAATTATGATAAAAAATATATAAAAGTAAGTCCAATCTTAAAGGAAGAAGATGTATCTCTTATATCAAATGCTATTGATAATATAAAAGAAAAGCCAGGAGAAGTATATGTAAAAGATACATATATAACAGAGGAAATTGATAAAATAGCTCTTTCAAGTAAAGAAATAAGTAGTATAATAAAGAATTTTAAAATCTATAAAAAGGAATCAGATATTGATTTTAATTCTGTAATTAAATTTGCAGGCGATGTTGCTTGTGAAGATATTGAAGGAAAAATGGAAATAGCTGACAGACTTATAAAAAGAGAACAGTTATCTACTCAGATGATATCAGAATTTGAAATAACATTACTTCATACAAAATCAAGATTTATAAAATCATCAAAATTTTTTGCCATAAATCCAATAGGTGAATCATTTGATAACTTTATGAAATCAAGAACTATTTTAGTTATGTTAATACCAGAAGAGGATCCAAGACAGACACTTTCAATATCTAATATAAGTAGTGCAATATTTGAAGATGAGATATTTCTTGAAAGTATAAAAAATGGAGATGAAGAGAAAACAGGATTATATATAGAAAGGATACTTACGGATTATTTAGTTAATCAGGTAAAAGGATTATAGGAGGACATAAAATGATAAAGGAACTCATAGGAAATAGAATAATGATAGTTGAAAAGTCGGATTCATGGAGAGACTTAATAGTTACAGCGTCTAAATCTATGATATCAGACGGAATAATAGAGGAAAGATATGTAGATTCAATTATAAAAAATGTAGAGGAAAATGGATCTTATATAGTAATACTTCCAGAACTTGCAATACCGCATGCAAGACCGGAAACAGGAGCTATAAAAACGGGAATATCCATACTAAAAATTGAAGAGGGAGTAATGTTCCCAGATGATAAAGAAGTAAAATTATTATTTGTACTTTCTGCAAAAGACGGAGATACACATCTTGAAATGATATCAGAATTAACTGAAGTATTTATGGATGATGATATAATGGATAAATTATTTAATGCAAAATCTGTTGAAGATATAAAGGGGGCAATATGCTAGGAGAGAAGAAATCGTTTGACTTTGTGGTAAATGCTTTAAATATAAAGGCTGATTATTATGAAGAAGATATAGAAAAAATATTTATTCCTCTTATAAAAAAACTTAAAAATATACAAGAAGAAAAGAAAAGAAGAATAATTGTATATATGGCAGCTCCTCCAGGAATAGGGAAGAGTACTCTTTCTATGTTTCTAGAATATATTTCAAGTGAAAATAAAGAGCTTTCGGGGATACAGTCTGTAGGTATGGATGGTTTTCATCATAAACGGGAGTATATAAAAAGTCATAATGCTTTTGTTGATGGTAAAGAAGTTCCAATGTCTAAAGTAAAAGGATGTCCCGAAACTTTTGACGTTGATAAGTTAAAAAGCAAGTTAAATGATATGAGAAATAATAATATACTTTGGCCTGTATACGATAGAAAAATACATGATGTTTTAGACGATAAGATAAAAATAACGGGAGAAATTGTTATTGTAGAGGGAAACTGGCTTCTTCTTGATGAAGAAGGCTGGAAAGAATTAGCTGAATATTGCGACTACAGTATATTTATAAAGGGTAATGAATCTATGCTTAAGGATAGATTGATAAATAGAAAAATTTTAGGTGGACTTTCTGCTGATGAGGCATGTGAATTTTATGAAAATAGTGATAGGAAGAATATACACAGAGCTTTATCAAATAGGAAAAAAGCAGATCTTGAAATTGAATTATTAAATGAAGGAAAATACATTAATCGGAGGTAAAAAATGAAAAACACAAACTTCAGAGCAAAAACGCAGGCGTTTGGTGGCTTTTTAACAGCTATGGTAATACCAAACATGGGTGCATTTATAGCATGGGGATTTATAACTGCACTATTTATACCAACAGGATGGATACCTAACGAGGAATTTGGTAAGTTAGTTGATCCAATGATAAAATATCTTCTTCCACTATTACTTGCATATACAGGTGGAAAACTTGTTGCACAGGAAAGAGGTGGAGTAGCAGGTGCTGTTGGAACAATGGGTCTTATAGTAGGTGCTGAAATACCTATGTTCCTAGGGGCTATGATAATGGGGCCTTTAAGTGCTTATATAATAAAGAAATTTGATAAACTTGTAGAAGATAAAATACCAACTGGATTTGAAATGGTAATAAACAACTTCTCACTTGGAATAATAGGACTTTTACTTTGTCTTTTATCATATTCTGTAATAGGACCAGTTATACTTAAAGCGAATAACTTTGTAACAAGTATAATACAGTCTCTTGTTGCAACTGGATTCCTTCCAATATTATCATTAATAAATGAACCAGCTAAGGTTTTATTCCTTAATAATGTTATAGACCAGGGAATATATTACCCACTTGGAATGCAGCAGGCACTTGAAGCAGGAAAATCTATATTCTTCATGGTTGCATCAAACCCAGGACCAGGTCTTGGACTTCTTCTTGCATATTCTATATTCGGAAGAGGTGCATCAAAGAAAACAGCTCCTGGTGCTATGATAATACATTTCCTTGGTGGTATACACGAAATATACTTCCCATACGTTCTTATGAAACCAATACTTATAATAAGTATGATACTAGGAGGAGCTTCAGGAATAATAACATTTAACATGTTTGATGTAGGTCTTGTTGCTGGTCCAAGTCCAGGTTCTATATTTGCATATTTAGCACTTACTCCAAAGGGCAACTTCCTTGGTGTAATAGCAGGGGTTACAGTAGCTACTTTAGTAAGTTTCCTTATAACATCGTTTATACTTAAAGCGTCTGGGGCTAAAGAAGATAATTTTGAAGCATCAAAAGAAAAATCTACTCAGATGAAACAGGAAGGTAAAGATATGATGACTTTCAATAAAGTTGAAGCATCAAAGCAAGAAGAATCAGAATCTATAAAATTTGTTGTATTTGCTTGTGATGCAGGTCTTGGAAGTAGTGCGATGGGAGCAAGTGCATTTAAAAAGAGAATAACCAAAGAAGGTCTTGATGTAGAGGTTAAAAACTTTGCAATAGAAAAAGTACCACAGGAAGCAGATGTAGTAGTTACACATGAAAATCTTATTGAAAGAGCAAAAATGGCAATGCCAGGTAAGAGAATAGTTACAATAGAAAGCTTTTTAAAGGATCCTAATATAGATTCTTTATTTGAAGAAATTGTAAATCAGAAATAAAAATAGTTTTAACATTGGAGTGAAGGATATGAAAATAAAAGCAGCGGTTTTAGTAGGTAAAAACAATATATATGTAAGAGAATATGATCTGCCTGAAATAGGTGATGATGAGTTATTGGTAAAGGTAATATCAAATAGTGTTTGCCTTTCAACTTATAAAGCAGCTATAAGAGGATCAGAACATAAAAGAGTTCCCGAAGATATAGAAAAACATCCAGCAATAACAGGACATGAATTTGCGGGAATAATAGAAAAGGTTGGAAAAAATCTTGTGAATGAATTTAAAGCAGGAGAAAGATTTGTTCTTCAGCCGGCAATGGGTCTTGATTCAGGATATTCTGCAGGATATAGCTATGAATATTTTGGTGGAAATGCAACGTATTGTATAATTCCAAAAGTAGCTATAGATAAAGGTTGTGTTTTACCTTTAAAAGGAACGTATTTTGCTGATGCGTCACTTTCTGAACCTATGAGCTGTATAATAGGAGCATTCCATTCAAGCTACCATACAACTCCATATGTATATGAACATAAAATGGGGATAAAAGAAAATGGAACAATAGCTCTTCTAGGATGTGCAGGACCTATGGGAATAGGTGCGATAGAATATGCTATAAATGGTTCTATAAAGCCTAAAAAGGTTGTAGTAGTAGATATAAATGATGAAAGACTTAGCAGAGCAGAAAGTCTTATCCCTGTAGATGAAGCAAGAGAAAAAGGAATAGAACTTGTGTACATAAATACAAATGGAATAGATGCCGTTTCTACACTAATGTCTTATACAGATGGAAAAGGATATGATGATGTATTTGTATTTGCAGCGGTTCCTACATTAATAGAAATGGCAGACGATATATTAGGAAATGATGGATGCCTTAATTTCTTTGCAGGACCTACAAGAAACGACTTTAAAGCACAGTTTAACTTCTATAAAGTACATTATGAGTCAACTCATATAGTTGGTACATCTGGAGGTTCTACAGGAGATATGCTTGAGTCAATAGAACTTTCATCAAAAGGGAAAATAAATCCGTCATTTATGGTTACTCACATAGGAGGGCTTAATGCGGCGCCGGATACAATATTAAATTTACCAAATATTCCTGGAGGTAAAAAACTTATATACCCTCATATTGATATGGAACTTACAGCTATTGAAGACTTTGAAAAACTTGGAGAAAATGACGAATTTTACAGAGAACTTTCAAAAATATGTAAGAAAAATAATAATGTATGGAATGAAGAGGCTGAACGCTTCTTACTTAACAAATACAATGTTTAATTTAATAATATAATAATGTAATTTTAAAAAGAGTGACGGCTATTATTTATAAGATAATGCCTGTCATTCTTTTTCTTAGTAATAAGATAAAAACCAGTATATTCATATGAAATTTAAAATTTAAATAAAACAACAAATAGAACTTTTTTAATTGCATGGAAATCTATTGATATAAACAGATAGAAAAAGAATAAAAAATACCAAAAGAAAAGCACACTTTTAGGACCATATAACCGTAAAAATAATAAAGTATTTATAGTGTCAAAAAGTTGAAATTGGAATGAAAACAGGCTTTTATTAAATAAATTCAAAAAAAGCAAAAATAATAAAATAATATTATTTACAAGGGTATATTATATATGATATAATCAAAAACGTTGACAGAAGTTATAGGCAGATTTATGTATACAAGTATCGGAACTGTGATTATCGTCAGATTACATTCCGCCCTAGAGTACTGTATACGGATATAAATTGCTATGGCTTTTTAATTTACTTAATAATCCAGCATAAAACTATGTAGAATATCGTAGTTTTTTTATTTATAATCTATTTGATTATTAGGTAAATGTCTTCCAAAAGTATTGAAAATGATGGTATATAAGTAATTGAAATTATGAGATATTAATTTCATGCTTTAAATTATCGCGGCAAATTTTTTATATTTTACAGGAGATGATAATTATGGCAAAAATGATGGAACCAAGATTCAAACAGTGTAGAAGATTAGGATTAAACGTATGTGGACATCCAAAAGCAATGGATAGAGCTGGAAGAGGAACTTCTAGAGCAGACAAAAAACTTTCTCCATACGGAGTACAGTTACTAGAAAAACAGAGATTAAGAGCTTACTACGGAGTACTAGAAAAACAGTTCTCTAACTACGTAAAAAAAGCTATGAAAGCTAAAGATGTATCAACTGGTACAGCTTTAATACAGGCATTAGAATGTAGATTAGACAACCTTGTATACAGATTAGGATTAGCTAGCTCAATAAGACAGGCTCGTCAGATGGTTGTTCACGGACATATACTAGTAAACGGTAAAAGAGTTGATATACCTTCTTACGGAGTAACTCCAGGTGAAGTAATATCTTTAAGAGAAAAATCTCAGAGCAATGCAATGTTCAAAGAAAACTTCGAATCAAGTGCTCTTAACCAGTACGCTTACTTAGAAAAAGATGCAGAAAAATTCGCTGGTACATTAACTAGAAAACCAGAAAGAGAAGAAGTGCCAATAGAAATAAACGACATACTAGTTGTTGAATACTACTCTAAAAACGCATAAGCTTTTAAGCTTATTAAGAATTCCTTTGAGTTTATACTCAAAGGAATTTTTTTATGCAAGGATTTAGAAAAGATAATGTGCGTATAATCAGATTAAAAGAAGTCCGTTTGGGACTTCTTTTTTATATTGTGATACTATGTATTTATTAGATTAAAATTTATTTAATGTAGTGAGAAGATATTATTTATAATAGATAGAATAATAATTCATGAGATTAAAACAAATGACTTTAATCATATAAAAGGTTTTTGAATTTACAGCCATTGTTATAATTACAGATATGAGCTAGCAATAAAAATAATTATTGGAAAATCTATTATTTAAAATAAAGTATGTACAGATAGGATATTTTAACGTGTTAATGTGAAAAAAATAGGGTGAATTAAAAAAAAATTTAAAAAGACGAAAGGGATTTTACTATGAAGGCTAATGAAAGTACAATGTTAAGATTTATCGGTGGAGCTGATAAAAAATTTATAATACCAGTCTATCAGAGGCCATACAGCTGGAAAAAGGAGAACTGTGTGAGACTTATGAAGGACTTAAAGGACGTATACAAGCACAATTACGAATCTCACTTTTTTGGTTCAATAGTTTTTGTATCTCAGAATAACGGGGTATGCGAGGAATATACAATTATAGACGGACAACAGAGAATTACAACAATTTCATTACTTTTATTAGCAATCAGAAACTACATTATAAATGAGAATGTGGATATAAATATAAATCCTGATAAAATAAGAAATATTTATCTTACTGATGAGTTTTCTGATTACGAAAAGAAGCTGAAATTAAAGCTGGTTCAGGGAGATGATGAGGCTTATGATAATCTGATAGAGGATAAATCTCCAATAGAAAATACGAATATAACAGTGAATTATAACTACTTCTATAATGAAATAAGCAATATGAATGCGGTGGAAATAGAAAAGTTAAATAATGCAATTTCAAAGCTTACTATTGTAAGTATAAGTTTACGGCCACAGCATGGAGATGACCCACAGCTTATATTTGAAAGTCTTAATTCAACAGGGCTTGAGCTTGAGCAGTCTGATAAAATAAGAAATTTTGTGCTTATGAGAATGGAAGGCAGAAAGCAGGAGAGATTTTACAGAAAATACTGGGAGCAGCTTGAAAAAATAGTGACAAGGGACGAAATGAATAAATTTATAAGATATTATTTAGCTGTTAAAACAAGAAGGCTATTTATGGAAAAAAATCTGTATATAGAATTTAAACATTATAAAAATAACTGTGATAAACCGATAGAATCAGTGCTTTCGGATATGATTGAATATGCAGGATATTATAAAATTATAAATAATCCGCTAAATAGCGGGCACAGCTGCTCAGAAATACTAAATAGAATTAAAAAGCTGGAAATAAAAACGTGTATCCCATTAATTATGGATTTATTCAGGGCTAATTCACAGGATAAATTATCCGATACTGAAATGAATAAAGCACTTGAAATCATTGAAAACTATATAATAAGAAGAGAAATCTGTGGATTACAGAGTAACGCACTTAATAAGATATTTGTGCAGTTAGGCTCAGATATAGAGGGCGATATGAATATGAATATTTCATATTTCGATGCATTTAAGTATGAAATAATGAAAAAAAGTGGAAAGAGCAGATTTCCAAATAATAATGATTTCTTTGAAAAATTTATGGTTTACGATTTGTATAATGCAAAACCAGCTATTAAAAAGTATATATTTGAAAGACTTGAAAATCATGAAAATAAAGAAATTGTGGATGTTGAAAAACTGGTTAATAAAGGTGTTCTGACAATAGAGCATATAATGCCACAGACAATGAATGATGAGTGGAAAATATCAATTGGAGATAATTGGGAATTAGTACACTCAAAATATAAGGATACAATAGGAAACTTAACACTTACCGCATATAACAGCGAGTATAGTAATTCTTCATTTAATATTAAAAAGACAATGCCTAAAAAGGGATTTAACTTTAGTAAATTGTCATTAAACGACTATATAAAATCCTGTAAAAAATGGGGAGAAAATGAAATAACTGAAAGAGCAAGAATACTATTTGAAGAAGCTGTAGAAATATGGTGGATGCCCGAGAACAGAGTCAAAATTGAAAAAGAAGATGCTGAATGGTTTGACTGGGATGAGGATATAGATATAACAAATAAAAAGATAGTGCAGGTTATAGTACTTGATAAGGTTGTAAGTACTACTGACGTGACAAGTGCGTATAAGATTATACATGAAACCCTTTATGATATAAATCCGATAATATATCATAACAACAGTTTTCCTTGGTTTAAGGAATCAGTTGGAAATACCAAAAGATTTTACAGAATAGGAAAGAGTGCTTATATTAAGGTGGATGATAACAGCCAGGATAAACTGTATACTATAAAGACCATGGCTGACTTATTTGGACTCGCACCACATGATATAAGTATACTTGTACAGGATAAAAAAACAGAAGAATAAATTATATTAAAGACAGACTCAGACCTGATTTATGGTGCTTGTATTATAAAATCCATAAGATTATAATTAAAGTATAAACAGTTAGTAATAGCTAACTAAAGTTTTTAAAATAAAAATACTATTGAAAAGTAAAACTTGATTTTATAGAAATATTGTACTGGTTAAAATAAATTTTAATAAACGATATGTCGATATTCTGTATTTATTAAAATTTTCATTAACATATCCGCATAAATATAAAGGAGATGGAAAGTCATGTTGCTTTTAATGGAACTGGTTATTTTATGTGCTGTATTTTGGATTTTATGCTATCTTGGAATAGGTACAGATGAGAAAAACATAAAGAGTTTTTCGAGTTATCCAGACAGAGTACAGGAATTAATAAGAAAAGACCCTATTTTAAGTAAGAATATAAAGGAAAGCTCTGTCACTAAAACATTCATAAGCAATATTATAATGTTTGCTTTTATTCTGATGATATTTGGATTATTTTTAAGAAGTAATGATTTTGTATCTAATTTTATAAATCTTATTATCTTAGGTGAATTTTTGAATTTATTTGATTATCTTGTGATAGATATGATGTGGTGGAGAAACAGCGAAAGAATAAGATTTAAAAGTATAGATGATAATCAGGAAATATACAAAGATATGAGCAAACATAAGTCTTCTTTTATAAGAGGTGTTGTTATGTTTTTAATAGTGGCTGTAATCGATGGACTTCTTTTAACAATACTTTAGTATTAACAGTATAAATAAAAGAAAGGTAATTTTGGTAAAAATAAGTCAAATTTAATAGGTAATCTAACTTTTAGAATGGAAGTAAACTTAATAATTAATAACTAAATATAAAAAATAAAACTTAATAAAAAGATGATAAAAGACTAATATTTTTAATACTTATTAGTCTTTTATTATTTTTTAAAAAGACTAATATAAAGTAATTATAAAAAATTTAATTAAATATATAAATATTATTAATCAAATACTTCACAAATTACCCCTATAATTTAGACTGAAATAATGTATAATTAAAAGTAACACTTATTATATGATAAAAATGTTTGGGAGAGATTATATGGATGAAGAACTTATAAAAATATCCTTTGGTATAATAGGATATTCAGGAGAGGCAAAGGGAAAAGCATTTGAAGCCATATCAGAGGCTAAAAAAGGAAATATAGAATCAGCAAGGAAAAAGCTGAAAGAGTCAAATGCGATTATATCCAAGGCGCACGATTACCAAACTGAAATGATACGGAAAGAGGCTAGAAGGGAAAAAAGCGAGATAGGAATTATAATTATACATGCTCAGGATCATCTTATGAATACTATAAATTATCAGACTCTCGCATCTGAAATAATAGACCTTTACGAAAGAATTGGAAAACTAGAAAATAAATAGATTAATAATTTTACAGAGGTATCATAATTGACAGAAAGGTATAAATGTATACTCTGTCGTATTGCAAAGGAGTGATAATATTGCTAGGAACTATAATAGGGGATATAGCAGGTAGCAGATTTGAGTTTTCAGAGGAACCAGCTGAAGAAAATGAATTTGAGATATTCAGTGACGACTCATATATAACAGATGAAACTGTAATGAGTATAGCAGTTGCTGAAGCTATGGCTGAAAACTGGGGTAAATCATCAGCTGAAATAAAAAAAGCACTTATAGACAACATGCAGAAATACGGAAGAAAATTCCCAAAAGCAGGATATGGAAGAATGTTTTCAAACTGGATTGATTCAGAAAGACCTAAATCTTATGGAAGCTGTGGAAGTGGGTCTGCTATGAGGGCGATATCAGTTGGATGGCTTGCGAATAATATAAATGATGTGAATATATATGCGAGATTATCAGCTGAGGTTACACATGATCATCCAGAGGGGATAAAGGGAGCTCAGGCGGCAGCATCAGCTGTTTTTCTTGCCAGAAATGGATGTGGTAAAAACGTTATAAAAAAATATCTTATAAACGAATATGGATATGCAATAGATTTTACAACTGATTATATAAGAAATCTATCTTTAAAAGATAAAAACCATATGAGTACAGATGCAATAGAATATGCTATGTCAGCATTTATGGAAGGTGAAGACTTCGAATCTGTAATAAGAAAAGCTGTTTCACTTGGTGGAGATACTGATACAATTGCATCAATTGCAGGTGCTATTGCTGAAGCGTATTATGGTGTTCCAAAGGAAATGGAAAAAGAAATAGAAAGATATATTCCAGAAGAGCTAAAGGCACCTTTAAACAGATATCGCTATATAATAATGTACAGAAGAAATAAAAGAAGAAACTCATATAACCAGCTTTTCCAGGATATAGAATATTTCAGGGAAAGAAGCGGAAAGAAAAAGAAAAAATTACCTATATTCATGCAGAATTTTGACGAAATAGATGAAGAAATAGAAAGACTTGAAAAAAATTCACGCCTTGAAGAAATAGAAAATAAGGGATATGTCGATACAATAGAAATACATAATTTATGTATGGATTTCAATGTATTTATGAATAACGTTGAAGAATCAGGAATATATCTTTTAAGGGCTATGCTTACAAGTATAGTAAAACAGGAAAGATTTAACAGGGGGGTTATAGACTCAGCGATAGAAGAAGGCGTTATACGGAAAATACTTGATGAAATGATGAAGAGAGATTACGCAAAATAGGATTTAATAAAATTAAAATATGATATAAACAGAAACTATATTGAAGTAAGCCCGATTAAGTTAAATATGCTTGATTAAATAAAATTATTATAAAGGATGATAAATTATGCGGGAAAAAATAAAAGGAATCATGGACTCGGCAAATAAAAAAGACAGAATCTCAAAAGCTGATGAAGATAAAATAAGTAAAAGAGATATGGAAATGGCTGAAAGTATTGTGGATAATCTTGCTGAAATAGGAGTAAGAGAGTGTGGAATAAGAATAAGTCGCAGAAATATAATGATACTTATAACAAGTTCATACAATGGAATAGGATATTCAGCCAGTATAAGAACAGGGGAAGAAACTTTTACAAGTACTGTAATAGATATAGAAGAGGAACTTATAATAACAAATGAATTCCAGCAGAAAGAATTCCTAAAGCTTCTGGAAATCAGAAATGAATATTACCTTAGAAAAAACAGTGGTAAAAATGTAAGTCGGGGAATAGGTGTAAATAAAAATTATAAATTTGAATTTGCGAAAAATGAAGTTATAGAATTTGATGCTGATAAAATCACAAAAGCATTTACGGACTCAATAGATGAATTTATAGGAGAAGAAATAGGGAATTTCAGAAAATATTTCAGATAAATACAGGGTTTATTGAAGAGAATTAATTTAATAGATTGAAAGTAAGGCCATATTTATGAATTTACATAGGTATGGTCTTTTTTATATTGAGATTGTGACTATAGAGTATTATTATAAATAAAGGATATTTTAATATGGAAATTACAGTAGAATAAACTTAAATTAAATTTTTATTATAAACTAAATACATATTGAATATGATTTTTAGAAAGAATATTGTAAGTAAAAGTAAAAAATAAAAATATAAATCAAATTTAATTGAAAATTTAAATGAAAGTCTAATATAATTAAAGATAAGATTAATTTACTAAATACAGAGGATATAAGTATATAAATAAAAATACATTCAGTTTGAAGAGAGGGATAAAAATGAAAAAAGTAACGATCATAGGAGCTGGAAACGGTGGTATGACAGCAGCATATCATCTTAGCAAATTAGGAAATTCGGTCTGTATATATGATTCTCCTTCATTTGATAAGCAGATAAAGGCTATAAATGAAAAAGGAGGAATAGAGGCTGTCTCAGAATTACATGGCTGTGATATGATGTTTTCCGGATTTGAAAAAATAGAAAAAGCTACAAGTAATATAAAAGAGGCTGTTGAATTTTCTGACCTACTGATAATGATATGTCCTTCATTTGCGCAGGAAATATTATTTAACGATATGCTTCCACATCTAAAGGACGGGCAGACTATAATGCTTATGCCTGGAAATTACGGTGGGCTTGTACTAAACAAAATAAAAAATGAATCAGAAAAAAAGGATCTGGATATAACATTTGTGGATTCAATAAGTATACCATGGGCATGCAGAATAGTTGATTCTGCTAAAATAGCGATAATGGGATTAAAGGAATACCTTCCGATGAGTGTATATCCATATTCTGATCTGGAAAAATTTAAAGAACAGGTAAAAGATGTACTTCCACTTGAAGTACGATTTTTAAGAAATCCTCTTATAGCTGGTCTTGAAAATATAAACTTTGGAGGACATCCTCTTATGACAACTCTGAATATGGGACTGCTTGAGAATTTTGATGGACAGTTTAATTATTATAGAGATTGTTGTAGTCCTGCAACTTCAAGAGCGGCGGCTAAGATGGATCTTGAGAGACTTTCTGTTGGTAAGGCATATGATTTTGAATTGAAGAGTGAGCTTGATGCAATGAATTCGCTTTATGCATCTGACTATGAAACAGTGTATGAATTTAACAGAGCATCCAAAACTCATGTAAAAATAAGCGGTGCTCCAAATAGTTCAAAGGCAAGATACATAACAGAGGATGTTCCATATCTTTTAATTCCATGCTATGAACTTGCAGAAAAGGCAGGATTAAAACTTCCAATAGTCGAGTCATGTATACATATAGCATCAGCATATAATGATACAGACTATTTTAAAACAGGAAGAACTCTAAAAAAAATGGGGCTGGATAAATTAACAGTTGAAGAAATAAAAAAATATTTTGATTAAAATCATATAAATATTGTAATATTATATATAAATATAATATAAAGAAAAGTGTTATATTCTTTGTTGGAGATAGCACTTTTAATTTTGGACTTTTGCTTATAAAACAGGAGAAAATAATAAGAAAACCATTGATTTTAAGCCATTAAATTTAAAGGAACATACAATTTTATCTATCCAATAATAATGAATATCTATTTCAGTTAATAATAAAAATCTTAAATAAATAAAGTGTTTTCAAGAAAAAAGAAATAAAACAATGTATTTTGAAATTATAAAATAAAAAAATTACTATTAACATCAATTATAGAAAAAATTTTTTATGGTATAAAATTGAGAAAAAGAAAAAAATGTATTGACACTACTATGTGAAAATGTTATCCTAATAACAGATAAAAATTGAAGAAAACAATTTGGAGTGTTACTGATAAAGCAGGCAAAACCAAATTTTATAAATATACCATAATTATACATGGGCTATATGTATAGATATATTTATAAGGTTTGGTTTTTTATTTTCTAAAAATCCGATAAAAAGGGCTTATAGGTGAAAAAAAAGCTCAGAAAGTATATAATATATAGTTGAGTAAAATCAAAATATATTTAGAAGGGCATGAATTTATTTATGAAAATAACAAAAGTTATAAACAACAATTTTGTCTCTTCCATTGATAACAGAAAAAAAGAAGTTGTTATTATGGGAAAGGGAATAGGGTTTAAGGCAAAAGAAGGCGACCAGATAGATGAGAGCAAAATAGAAAAGACATTTATTATGGATGGTAAGTCTGCGATAGATAAATTTAAAAAACTTATAGAAAATCTGCCAATAGAACACTTTAAAGTTTCTAATGAAATTATAAATTATGCTAAGAGAACTCTGGGAAAGCGTCTTAATCAGAATATATATATAACGCTTACAGATCATATAAGTTTTTCTGTATATAGATTTAAAAATGGAATGAAATTTGCAAATCCTCTTTTATGGGAGGTAAAGCATTTTTATAACCCAGAATATATAATCGGAGAATATGCTGTAAATCTCATACAGGAAAGACTGAATGTGAAAATGACTGAGGATGAGGCGGCGAATATAGCGCTTCATATAGTAAATGCAGAATACAACACAGAGATGAATGACGCATTGAAAATAACTACTCTTATAGGAGAGATTCTTAATATTGTAAAAGAGTATATGAATATAGAATTAGATGAAGAAAGTCTTCATTATTCAAGACTTATAACACATCTTAAATTCCTATCACAGAGAATATTCATGGGGGAAATGCTTAAAGACTCCGACGATATATTCGCAAAGATGATTGCGGCAAAATATCCAAAAGAATATGAATGCTCTGTAAAAGTAAGAGATTATATAGAAGAACATTACAATCAGAGAATTTCAGATGAGGAACTTGTATATCTTACAGTTCACATAAGAAGAGTACATTCCAATGATAATGAATAAAATAAAGAGGTGCTTAAGATGTTTAAAAAACTATTTGGAAAGAAAGAAAAAACTGATAATTCAATAAAACTTGTTTCACCAATGGAAGGTAAAGTAATACCTGTAAGTGATGTAAAAGATGAAACATTTGCAAGTGGAATGCTTGGAAAAGGTGCTGGTATAGAACCAACATCAGGAAGAGTTGTTTCTCCAACTAACGGTGAAGTTACAATAATGTTCCCAACAAAACATGCTGTATCAATATTAAGTGAAGATGGAGCAGAAATACTTGTTCACATAGGACTTGATACTGTAAAACTTAATGGAGAACACTTCACATCTCATGTAGAAGTTGGACAGAAAGTTAAAAAAGGAGATCTTCTTGTAGAATTCGATATGGAAGCAGTAAAAGCAGCAGGATATGATGTAACAAGCCCTGTTCTAGTATGTAATCCAGATGCGTTCTCAACATTCGAAAACATAAAATTCGGAGATGTAAAAGAAGGCGAAGAAATAATAAAACTTGAAAAATAATTCTATTGAATTATAGTTCACATTAATACGTTTATTTAAGGTAATAACCTTTATAAAATAAAATACAAAATACAAAAAATTTATATGAAAGGAGAATATTTCTTATGATGAAATATTTACAGAAACTTGGTAAATCATTAATGTTACCAGTTGCTTGTTTACCAGTTGCCAGCATAATGATGGGTATAGGTTACTGGATAGACCCTACAGGTTGGGGTGCAAATAATGTAATAGCTGCCTTCTTACTAAAAGGTGGGGGAGCTCTTATAGATAATATGGGTATACTATTTGCAATAGGTGTTGCAGTTGGTATGGCTGATGATAATGACGGTACTGCAGGTCTTGCAGGTCTTGTTTCTTGGCTAGTAATAACTACTTTATTATCTCCAGGTGCAGTTGCATTCTTCAAAGGAATACCAGAAGAACAGGTTGCAGCAGCATTCACAAAGACTCAGACTCAGTTCATAGGTATATTAGCAGGTCTTATAGGTTCATACGGTTACAATAAATTCAAAGGTACTAAATTACCTGATGCGTTATCATTCTTCAGTGGTAAAAGAAGTGTTGCCATAGTTACAGCAGCTATGTCTGTAGTAGCAGCAGTTATATTATTCTTCGTATGGCCACTAGTTTACAATGGTCTAGTATCATTCGGTGAAGGTATAATATCTTTAGGTGCAGTAGGAGCAGGTATATACGGATTCTTCAACAGATTACTTATACCAACAGGTCTTCACCATGCACTTAACTCAGTATTCTGGTTCGATGTTGCAGGTATAAATGATATAGGTAACTTCTGGGCTGGTACAGGTACATTAGGACAGACTGGTATGTACATGACTGGATTCTTCCCAGTAATGATGTTCGGTCTTCCAGCAGCAGCATTAGCTATGTACACTACTGCAAAAGATAACAAGAAAAAAGCTGTTTACGGATTATTATTAGCAGCTGCAGTTTCTTCATTCTTCACAGGTGTTACAGAACCTCTTGAATTCGCATTCATGTTCTTAGCTCCAGCATTATATGTAGTTCATGCATTATTAACTGGTATATCTCTAGCAGTTTGTACTGTATTACCAGTAAGAGCAGGATTCAACTTCTCAGCAGGGTTAGTTGACTGGGTATTAAGTTTCAAAGCTCCAATGGCATTAAACCCACTATACTTATTAGGAATAGGTCTAGTAGTTGGTGTTATATACTTCGTAGTATTCAGAGCATTAATACTTAAATTCAACTTCTTAACTCCAGGTAGAGAAGAAGATACTACAGAAGAAGAAAAAGCAATAGTTCTTGACAACAATGACTTCACTGCAATGGCAAAAGTTATATTAGAAGGTTTAGGAGGAGCTGAAAACGTAACTTCTATAGACAACTGTATAACTAGATTAAGACTTGAAGTAAAAGACAATACTTTAGTTGATGAAGCTAAAATAAAAACTTCAGGGGCTGCTGGTGTTATAAGACCAGGTAAAAACTCTGTTCAGGTTATAATAGGAACAAAAGTTCAGTTCGTTGCTGATGAATTCAAAAAACTTTGCAAATAATATTTTGATATAAAATAATATTGTAATATAATTTAAATAAAAATATTGCCATATGAACATATTTTAAAAAATGTTCTATGGCAGTATTTTTTTAAAAAAATACAGATAAAACATACTACTGTTTTCAGTTTTATGAAAATAATATATAATAATAAAAAGTTATATCTATTTATAACTATATAAATAGGCAACAATTTATAATTATACGCCAAAATTAATTAATTAAAACCTTAGGAGGATTAAATGAAGGGATTTAAGAAACTAATTATATCGACGTTGGTTGCTTGTATGACTATGGTAACTCCGGTTTCATTCGGAATGACTAATGTTTCTGCGGCAAAAACAAATAAAACAGAAATGAGTGTTTACTCAATAGATGCAGGTAGAAAATTCTTCTCTGTTAATCAGATTAAAGAAATAATAGATACTGCAAATGAAACAGGATTTACACATGTCCAGTTAATGTTTGGGAATGATGGTCTAAGATTAGTATTAGACGATATGACTATAAAAGCAAATGGTAAAACATATGCCAGTGATGATGTTAAAACTGCAATAGAAAATGGAACAAAAGAATATTATGATGATCCAAATGGTACAGTTTTAAATCAGAAAGATATGGAATCAATTTTATCATATGCAAAAGAAAAAAATGTAAAAATAATTCCAGTTATAAGTAGTCCAGGACACATGGATGCAATACTAAATACTATGGAAGGTCTGGGAATAGAAAACTCTAAATTTGATTATCAGGGAACTACTTCTAAAACAACTATAGATTTAGAAAATAAAGAAGCTGTCACATTTACAAAAGCTTTAGTTGAAAAATATATAAAATATTTTAATGGAAAAGTAGAATATTTTAACTTTGGTGCTGATGAATATGCAAATGATGCAACTTATCATGGTCCGAGTAAAAAATCAGGTTTTCTAGTTCTTCAGGAAGAAGGATTATATGATGATTTTATAAATTATATAAATGAAATATCTTCTATTATAAAAGAAAACAATATGAAGCCAATATGTTTCAATGATGGTATATATTACAATAACGTTGAAGAAAATGGTACTGTGGATAAAGATATTATAGTAGCTTATTGGACACCAGGTTTTGAAAGATATACTCCAGCCTCAGCTAAATTTTTAATTGAAAAAGGACATAAAATTTTAAATACTAACGACAACTGGTACTATGTTGTTGGGCGTAATGGAGAAGGCTGGTGGTATGGTTCTGCCATGGCAACAGAAGGAATGAAAAAAAATAAATTCACAAGAGTTGTAGGAACTTCTGAAGATGAAAAGTTACCTATAATAGGAAGTATGGCTTGTACATGGGCGGATGAACCACACAAAACTTATAAGCCAGATATTGTAAAAGATTTAATGAAATTATTTGCAGAACAGAATCCAGAGTATGTTTATCGTAAAGCAAACTACGATATTGTAGAAGAAGCAAAGGCAAAATTACCAAAAGATTTATCAAAATATACAGAAGAAAGTATATATAATTTAAATAAAGCCTTAGCAAATGTTGTCTACGGAGAAAGACTGGAAGATCAGTCAAAAGTAGATGCTATGGCAAATGATATAACAAAAGCAATATCAGAATTAAAAGTAGAAACAAAGAAAAAGAAAAAATCAGCTGTATTTTCAATAGATGCAGGTAGAAAATACTTCTCAAAAGAGCAATTAATGCAGATTATAAAAAAAGCATCTGAAAATGGCTATACAGACGTACAGTTAATATTAGGAAATGATGGTTTACGTTTTGCTTTAGATAATATGAGAATTTCAGTAAATGGTAAAACATATAAAAGTGAAAGTGTTAAAAAAGCGATAACTAAAGGAAATGATGAATATTATAAAGATCCTAATGGTGATTATTTAACAGAATCTGAAATGGATGAGATATTAGCATATGCTAAGAAATTAAAAATAGGTATAATACCAGTGATAAACTCTCCTGGACATATGGACGGTATATTAAATGCTATGGAAGAGTTAGGTATAAATAATCCACAGTATAGTTATAAAGGTAAAAAATCAACAAGAACAATAGATTTAAATAATAAAGAAGCAGTAGAATTTAACAAAGAATTAGTTAAAAAATATGTTAAGTATTTCTCTAAATATAGTAAAGTATTCAACTTCGGTTGTGATGAATATGCAAATGATATAGATTCATCTGAAGATGGATATTACAATGGTTGGAGTAGATTACAGGGAACAGGAATGTATCCTGAATTTGTAAAATATGTAAATGATATATCAAAAATTATAAAAGATGCCGGAATGAGACCTATGTGTTTCAATGATGGAATATACTATAATAACAATGATAAATATGGTGAATTTGATAAAGACATAATAATATCTTACTGGACAGCTGGATGGTGGGAATTCTATGTTGCAAAAGCATCTTATTTATATGAAAAAGGACATGACATATTAAATTTAAATGACGGATGGTACTGGGTACTAGGAAACATAGACGGAAAAATAGATGGAAATTCAGTTCCGTATCCTTATGTAAACGCGGTAAAAAATATAGATACAATAGATTTCAACAAAGTTGCAGGAGATAGTCTATCTGTTCCTACAATAGGTAGTGTTCAGGCAGTATGGTGTGACGTTCCTTCTGTAGAACACGATATGGACAGAATAATGAATTTAATGGATCTTTATTCAAATAAAAATTTATCAAAACCAAACGACGGTAATGAACCAGATAAAGGTGATAAGCCAGATAAAGAAGAAAAACCAAATATAGAAGCAGATAGAATACAGGGTGCAAATAGAGTGGAAACGGCTATAGAGGCAAGTAAAGAGTTATATAAAACTTCAGCAAATGCTGTTGTATTAGCCAACGCTGAAAGATATACAGATATTCTTGCTGCAAGCCCATTTGCAGTACAGGAAGAAGCTCCTATATTATTTACATACAAAGATAAATTACCAGAAAGTACTTTAAAAGAAATTGAAAGACTTGGAACAAAAAAAGTATATATAAGTGGTGGATACTCAGCAGTATCTAAAAAAATCGTTGATACACTAAAATCTAAAGGATATGATGTTGTTAGATTTGATGGTGCTGATAGATACGATACAGCTAAAAAAATAGCTGAAAAAATGAGAGAAAAAGGAAATACTAAGGTAGTAGAACTTGTATCGGGTGAAAATTATCCTGATGCGGTATCAATGACTTCTATGGCAGTAAAAGATAACGCTCCTATACTTTTAACTAAGAAAGATTCTTTACCAAAATACACTAAAGAAGCCTTAGCAAAATGGGACGTAGAAACTGTTAAAATAGCAGGTTTAGATAAAGCAGTATCTAAAAATGTAGAAAAAGAGTTAAAAGAAGGATTTAAAACTGTAAAAGACGCTAAGGATAAAAATAAAATATATCCTGGAGCGAAAGAAATAGTTAGATTTGGTGGTTCAGACAGATATGAAACATCTAAAATAATAGCAGCTGAGTCTTTCCCAGAATCAGAAAAAGGTGTTTATGTAACAGGGGAAAACTTCCCAGATGCATTAGTGGCAGGAAGCTATGCAGGTAAAAATAAAGCCCCAATATTATTAGTTAAAAAGGATAAATTACCTCAGTCTGTGAAAAACTATACTGAAAACTCAAAAATAAACAATATAACTGTAATTGGTGGAAAAATGGCAGTTAGTGAAAAAGTATTTGATTTATTAAAAGAGGCTATAAGATAATTAAATAAATTATTATTTATAAAGGGTTGTACATCAAGAAATTGATTGTACAACTTTTTTTTATTTTATTATAGTTGTGATATATACTGAATATGGAACTCAATAAGATTAATGCTATATATGCAATTTAATATATGACTTACAGAATGTATAAGACTTTTAAATAGTCTTAAAACTTTTTATCTTAATGGTATTATAAGAAAGATTTTGATATATATAATATAGTCTTAGTAATTAAATTAATAAAAGTAAATTATATGAATTTCTAATGAAAATAAAGTGTAGAAAAAGTGAAAAAAATAACTATTTCGTAATAAATATATTTATATGGTTATATATAGGGCAGAATATACTTATAAATACGTAAAAAATAGATAAAAAAAGTAAAAATAAGCATAAATACTATATATTGATAAAAATATATCACGATATAAAAAAGAAGTAATATTCAGACAAAAGAATAAGTAAAAAAACAACTTAGCAAAAATAACGAAGTTGTATATAATGATGAAAGCAGACGTGATTAGAAAAAACTCAAAAATATGGTATATATTATAAAAATATCATACTAATGAATATATGCATAAATAGTATTATAACTTAAAAATATTAAAAAAATATCAGATATATATTAGTAAAAAACAAGATAGATAAAAATTTAAAAGCTAATAAGTGAAAAACAGATGTATATAAAATTATATTAGAGATAGTATTTAATAAAAACAAAAAAGATAGAAAAAATAAATATTATGCATAATAAGTGCGAAAAATGAAGAAAAATTCATAAAGATATTCAAAAATAACAATGTAAAAATTGACAAAATATTTAATTATAAATATAATGTATATAATCTTAAATATTATTAAGGAATTTGGAGCTAATTTCAAAAGGACAGGTGGTGAAAAGATGTCATCAATCGAATTAATGAAAGTGATTAGTGAAACAGAGGAAAAGGCTGATCGAATCAAAAAAATAGGAATAAATGACGCTAAAAAGCTTCTTGCTGAGGCCAAAAGAAAAGCAGCATATATGGTAACAGAGGCTGAGGAAGAGGCCGATGCAGAATATGACATTGCGATTCAAAAGGCAGAAAAAGAAGCTATTAAAGTTTATGAAGGTATAATCAGCCAGACGTCAGAAAAAAGTAAGTTGATTTTATCTGAAGCTGAAAAAAATATTCCAGCAGGGATAAAAGTAGTTGTAGAAAGGATTGTGAAGTCTAATGTCAATAGTTAAGATGAATAAACTTTCTGTCATAGGACTTAGCAGCAAAAGAGAAAATCTTATAAATCAGCTTATAGAGCTTGGGGTCGTTGAAATAAACGTACAGAATCAGAAGCTTATGGAATCTGAATGGTCAGATATCCTGAAAAAAGATGGCAATGAAGACAGATTAAACGAAATAGAGGCAAATAGACAAAAGCTATCTGTTGTTCTTGAAACAATTGAAGAATTTGATACTTCAAAGAAACCTCTTATATCTACAAGAAGAGCATTGACAGACAAAGAGTTTGAAGGGGTTCTTAAAGATATAGATGGAATAAAAGAAACAGCTGATAAGGTTTACAGGCTGCATACAGAACTTGTAGAACTTAAAGGACAGGAAAACAATATAGAAACTAATATAGTTTCCTTAAAGCCATGGCTTTCATATAATCTTCCAATTGAAGAAACTGAAACAGAATATACAGATATAATGATGGGTGTTGTTCCAAGTGTTACTGATTTCGAAGAGATGAAAAAAACTCTTGAAGAGGTTACAGACAGGGTAGTAATAAACCTTATAAGCAGTGATATAGACCAGCATTATATTTCTATAATAGCTCTTAAAAATGAGCTTGATGATGTTATGGATTCTGTTCGAAGCTTTGGTTTCAACAAAGTAAACTTTAAGGAAATGGAAGGAACACCAGTGCAGATTATTTCTGATTATGAAAAAGAGCTTTCTGAAATAGCTGTTAAAAAGAGTAATATAGAAGAAAAAATAGCTCAAAATGCAAAAGAAAAAAGGAAAATAGAATGTCTGTATGACAATGTTGAAATAGAAAAGGAAAAAGTACGGGTAAGAAGCAGACTTTTAAAAACAAAAGAGGCATTTTACTTTGACGGATACCTTCCTAAAGCAGCGGTAAAGAGTGTAACAAAGACTCTTGAAGAAAATGGATGCTATTATGAATTTGAAGAAATACCAGAGGGAGAAGAAGCTCCGGTATTACTACACAATAAGGGATTTGCACATCCGTTTGAAGCGATAACAAATCTTTATGCGCTTCCTGATTATAACGAGGTAGACCCTACAAAATTAATGGCACCGTTTTACTTTATATTCTTCGGTCTGATGCTGAGTGATGCGGCTTACGGTATACTGATGGCCGTAACATGCTTCATACTGAATAAGAAATTCAGACTTGAAGGAATGATGAAAAAGCTTATAAATATGTTCTTCTGGTGCGGTATATCTACTGCGATATGGGGAGCATTGTTTGGTGGTTGGTTTGGAGATCTTCCAACAGTAGTGGCAAGTGTATTCTTTGGGATAGAAGGCTTTGCAATCGATCCACTGTGGTTTAACCCGGTAAACGATCCGATGAAGCTTCTTATATTCTCATTCATACTTGGTGGAATACATCTTTTTCTTGGTATGGGAATACAGGCTTATATGTTAATAAAAGATGGAAAAACAATAGATGCTATATGTGATATAGGACTTTGGTACATTCTTCTTATAGGACTTGTACTATTCGGTGTAGGTGGAAATATAGGATCTGTGTTTACAGAAATAGGTAAATATATGTCCATAATAGGTGCAGCAGGACTTCTTCTTACAGGAGGAAGAAAGAAAAAAGGTATATTTGGAAAGATAACTGGGGGACTTGGAAGTCTGTACAATATAACTTCTTATCTTTCAGATATACTTTCTTATTCAAGATTACTTGCCCTTGGACTTGCAACAGGTGTTATAGCACAGGTTATAAACACTATGGGAAGTTTAGCAGGTGGAGGAATAAAGGGATCTATAATTTTAATAGTAGTTGCTGTATTCGGACATCTGTTCAATATAGCCATAAATGCACTGGGAAGTTTCGTGCATGCAAGTAGATTACAGTATGTTGAATTCTTCGGCAAGTTCTATACAGGCGGCGGAAATGAATTCAGACCATTACAGAAAAAGACTAAATATGTCGACATAGTTAAGGAGGAGAAATAATATGTCAATAGGTACAATGTTAGCAATATTAGGAGCATCATTAGCGGCAATCGCAGGGATAGGTAGTGCAATAGGTGTTGGTATAGCAGGTGAAGCGGCAGCAGGGGTTGTTGCAGAAGATCCTAAAAAATTCGGCCAGACACTGATAATGCAGGCTCTTCCAGGTACACAGGGTATATACGGTTTACTTATAGCTTTCATAATAATGCTTAAAATAGGCTTAATGGGTGGAAGTGGAGTTCTATCATTAACAGTTGGACAGGGTGCGGCAATACTTGCAGCAGCAGCTCCAATAGGACTTGTTGGTATATTCTCTGGTATAGCACAGGGGAAAGCAGCAGCAGCTGGGATAATGCTTATAGCAAGAAAACCAGAAGAACTTTCAAAAGGTATGATATATGCTGCAATGGTTGAAACATATGCAGTTTTAGCATTATTAGTATCTTTCTTAATGTTAAACGCGATAGTTTTATAATAAAAACAGTAACGGTTTAAGGATGTGGATAGAATGAGTATTGAAAAATTAACAGAAAATATTCTTTCTGAAGCTCAGGAATACGCTGATAGTGCTGTTGCTGAGGCTGAAATAGAAGGAAAAGAATTAACATCAAAAGCTAAGGAAAAAGCAAATAAAATACTTTCAGATGTCCAGGATAAAATAAATATTGAAACGAAAAAGGTATTTAATAGAAGAAATTCTCTTGCACGGCTTGAAACAAGGAAAATGATTCTTCAGGCTAAACAGGACGCGGTAAACGAATGTTTTGACAAGGCTATAGATGAGCTTCGGAATATGGATGAAGGGGCGTATATATCATTCCTTGCTGATACACTTAATACAATAGGTGTTGATGGCGGAGAGGTAGTATTCAATAAAAAGGATGCTGAATCTATAGGTGAGAGAATAATTATCAGGGCAAATGAATCAGGAAAAGAATTCCGCATGAGTGAAGAAAGAATAGATGCCCGCGGAGGATTTAAGGTTGTATCGGGAAAAGTAGAAATAAGCGCTACACTTGAATCAATGGTTGAAAATATAAGAGAAGAAATAACAACTGATGTGGCAAATGCATTGTTCAACTAAATGCAGGGCTTGTCCACTTTAAGAAAGGGGATTGATGAATTTGGCAAAGATAAATAACAGAGATTATATATTTGCCACTGCCTGTGTACGAAGCGGAGAAAAAAATATGCTTAGCCACGACAAAATCGAAAAAATGGTAGACGCTAGAAACCCTGCAGAAGCACTCAAGGTATTAACAGAACTTGAGTATGGAGGAATTCAGACAAATGTCAGACCTGAAGATTTTGAACAGCTTCTGACACGGGAGCACAAAAGAACTTACGAGTTTGTTAAGTCGATAGTAAAGGATGCTGAATACTTCAATTTATTCCTTTATCCATCTGACTACCATAATATAAAAGTAATTCTTAAATCAGAATTTCTAAGTACAGATCCGGAACCATTCTTTATGGGAAGTGGATCAATAGATTCTCATGTACTTCATGTCATGGTAAGAGAAAGAAACTTTTTAGGAATGAGCTACCTTATGAAAAAGGGAATTGAGGAAGCACTGGATACCTTTGGAAGAACAAAGGATCCCCAGCAGGTGGACGTAATTCTCGATAAGGCATGTTATGGAGATATGATGAGACTTGCAGATGAGTCAGAGAATGAATATCTTAAAGGATATGTAAAACTTTTAATAGATACTATCAATCTTAGAATATTTGCAAGGATGAGAAGGATGAAAAAAAGCTGGGATATATTCTCAAAGGTATTCATAGAAGGTGGAAATATAACAGAAAAATTCTTTATAAGCGGATATGACGAGCAGCTTGAAACATTCGCTGAAAAACTTGCCGGATATGGACTTTCAGAGGTGCTTTCAGAAAGTATTTCGGGTATAAATCAGGGAAGTTTCACAATGCTTGAAAAATTATGTGATAATCGTCTGATGGACTATGTGAAAGACTCTAAATACAAATCTTTTGGTATAGAGGCGGTCGTTGGATATATACTGGCAAAGGAAAATGAAATAAAGTCTGCCAGAATAATAATGGCTGGAAAACTAGCAGGTCTTTCAGCAGATAGAATAAGAGAAAGGCTGAGAGAAAGTTATGTATAAGATAGGAGTAATAGGAGACAGAGAGAGTGTTCTGGGATTCAAGGCTGTCGGACTTGATACATATCCTTGTCTTGAGGCAGAGGAAGCCAAGGCGGTTCTTAGAGAACTTGTTGAAGAAGAAGACTTTGCTATTATCTACATAACAGAAGACCTATGTGCCGATATGTTAGATGAGATAGATAAATACAAGGAACTTGTAACACCGGCCATAATACCGATACCAGGAGTTAATGGAAGTCTTGGTATAGGAATGGCAGGAGTTAAGAAGAATGTTGAAAAGGCAGTCGGAGCAGACATTCTTTTCGGTGACGACGACGAATAATTCAAAATTATTAATTCAAATACAAATATTTAATTAATATAGAAAGAAACGGTGATAAAATGAGCCAAGGAAGAGTAGTTAAAGTATCTGGACCACTTGTTGTTGCAGAGGGCATGCAGGAAGCCAATATGTTTGACGTGGTTCGTGTCTCAGATGAGGGACTTATAGGTGAAATAATAGAGATGCGCGGAGACAAGGCATCTATACAGGTATATGAAGAAACAGCAGGTCTTGGACCCGGAACTCCGGTTGTAACAACACATGCACCACTTAGTGTTGAACTCGGACCTGGTATGATAGAAAATATGTATGATGGTATACAGCGCCCACTTGAAAAAATGGTTGAAAAAGCAGGAGCTAACATATCAAGAGGTATACAGGTTCCATCAATAGACAGGGATAAAAAATGGAGATTTATGCCTGCTGTATCAGAAGGTGATGTAGTAGAAGCCGGAGATATAATAGGTAAGGTTCAGGAAACTGTTGTAGTTGAACACAGAATAATGGTTCCGATAGGAGTAAAGGGTACAGTTACTGAAATAAAAGAAGGAGACTTCACTGTTGAAGAAACTGTATGTAAATTAAAACTTGAAGATGGAACAGAAAAAGAACTGACTATGATGCAGAAATGGCCGGTTCGTGTAAGCAGACCATATAAGGAAAAACTTGTTCCGGACAGACCACTTGTTACAGGACAGAGAGTAATAGATACTATGTTCCCAATAGCAAAAGGAGGGGTTGCAGCAGTACCGGGACCTTTCGGAAGTGGTAAAACTGTTGTTCAGCATCAGCTTGCAAAATGGGCAGATGCAGAAATAGTTGTTTATATAGGATGTGGAGAACGTGGAAATGAAATGACAGACGTTCTTCGTGAATTCCCAGAGTTAATAGACCCTAAAACAGGCGAATCACTTATGAAGAGAACTATACTTATAGCTAATACTTCAGATATGCCGGTTGCAGCCCGTGAAGCATCTATATATACAGGTATAACAATAGCGGAATATTTCAGAGATATGGGTTATTCAGTAGCACTTATGGCGGATTCAACATCAAGATGGGCAGAGGCACTTCGTGAAATGTCAGGACGTCTTGAAGAAATGCCAGGTGAAGAAGGTTACCCGGCATATCTTGGATCTCGTTTAGCTCAGTTCTATGAAAGAGCTGGTAGAGTAATAAGCTTAGGAAGTAAAGGAAGAGAAGGTGCATTATCAGCAATAGGTGCTGTATCACCTCCAGGAGGAGATACATCTGAACCAGTATCACAGGCTACACTTCGTATAGTCAAAGCGTTCTGGGGACTTGATAGTGAGCTTGCATATAAACGTCACTTCCCGGCTATAAACTGGCTTACAAGTTACTCTTTATATGTAGACAGATTAAATAAATGGTTTGATAAAAATGTAAATAAAAACTGGTCTTCAAACAGAGCAGAGGCACTTAAACTTCTACAGGAAGAAGCAGAGCTTCAGGAAATAGTTCAGCTTGTAGGTGTCGATGCCCTTTCATTTGCAGACAGATTAAAACTTGAAATATCAAGAAATATACGTGAAGACTATCTGCACCAGAATGCGTTCCACGATGTAGATACATACTCTTCACTTAAAAAACAGTTCCTATTATTAAAACTTATAATGGAATTTTACCATAGAAGCGATGAAGCAATAGCAAGTGGGGCAGACTTCAACAAGCTTGTGGAACTTCCTGTAAGAGAAAGAATAGGAAGATTTAAATATGTTGAAGAAAAAGATATAGAAGAAGCATACGATGCAATAGATGAAGAAATGATAAGCAGCTTAGCAGACTTAACAGCTAAGGAGGTGGAGTAATTGATAAAAGAGTATAAGACAATATCAGAAGTGGCAGGACCACTGATGCTTGTTAAAGACGTAGAAAATGTAACATATGACGAACTTGGAGAAATAGAACTTCCATCAGGTGAAAAGAGAAGATGTAAGGTTCTTGAAGTAAATGGAAACAATGCTCTTGTTCAGTTATTCGAAAGTTCTGCGGGTATAAACCTTGCAGAAAGTAAGGTTAAATTCTTAGGTCACGGTATGGAACTTGCCGTATCAGAAGAAATGCTTGGTAGAGTATTTGACGGTATGGGAAGACCAAAAGACGGTGGACCAGATATAATACCGGAAATGAAACTTGATATAAACGGACTTCCAATGAATCCGGCAGCTCGTAACTATCCGTCTGAATTTATACAGACAGGCGTATCTGCAATAGATGGACTTAATACATTAGTCAGAGGACAGAAACTTCCGATATTCTCAGGATCTGGACTTCCTCATGCGGAACTTGCATCTCAGATAGCACGTCAGTCTCAGGTTTTAAACAGCGACTCAAACTTTGCGGTTGTATTTGCTGCAATGGGTATAACTTATGAAGAAGCGGATTACTTCGTATCAGACTTCAAAAGAACAGGTGCAATAGACAGAACAGTTCTGTTTATGAACCTTGCAAATGACCCGGCAGTTGAACGTATATCAACACCTCGTATGGCACTTACAGCAGCTGAATATCTTGCATTTGAAAAAAATATGCATGTACTTGTAATACTTACAGATATAACAAACTATGCTGAAGCCCTTCGTGAAGTTTCTGCTGCACGTAAGGAAGTTCCAGGAAGAAGAGGATATCCGGGATATCTTTATACTGACCTTGCGACAATGTACGAAAGAGCGGGTAGAAAAATGGGTTCTGATGGTTCAATAACAATGATACCAATACTTACAATGCCTGAAGATGATAAAACTCATCCAATACCTGACTTAACAGGATATATAACAGAAGGACAGATAATACTTTCACGTGAACTTTATCGTAAAGGTGTAACACCTCCGATAGATGTTTTACCTTCACTTTCTCGTCTGAAAGATAAAGGTATAGGTAAAGGAAAAACAAGAGAAGACCACGCGGACACAATGAACCAGTTATTCGCTGCATATGCACGTGGTAAAGAATGTAAAGAATTAATGTCAATACTTGGTGAAGCGGCATTAACAGAAATAGATAAAAAGTACGCTAAGTTTGCGGATGCCTTTGAAAAAGAATATGTAAATCAGGGATATGAAACAAACAGAACTATACAGGAAACTCTTGAAATAGGATGGAAATTACTTACAATACTTCCTAAGAGTGAATTAAAACGTATAAAAGACGAAAATATAGAAAAATATTATCCAGAGACAATGTACGGTGAAGATGCTGAATAAAAGAAGGGGGTAGTAGTTATGGCAAGAATGAATGTAAATCCTACCAGAATGGTCCTTGCTTCTTTAAAAAAGCGTCTTAATGTTGCCAGCAGAGGGCATAAACTTCTAAAAGATAAGCGTGATGAACTTATGAAAACCTTCCTTGATCTTGCAAAGGAAAACAAAATACTTCGTGAAGAAGTTGAGTATATGATAACAGGAGTTTATGAAAACTTTACAATAGCAAATGCTGTTATGTCATCACAGGCTGTTGAGGAGGCTTTAATGTATCCAAAGCAGGGAGTAATAGTAGATGTAAAAACTAAAAATGTAATGAGTGTAAACGTTCCGGAATTTAAATTCAAAACTACGACAGATGATGTATCTGATATATACTCATATGGATTTGCGTCTACATCGGGAGAACTTGATGGTGCTATAAGTGAATTATCAAGAGTATTCCCCGTAATGCTTAAACTTGCAGCCATGGAAAAAGAAGCAAACCTTCTTGCTGACGAAATAGAAAAAACAAGACGTCGTGTCAATGCTCTTGAATATGTCATGATTCCCCAGCTTGAAGAAACAATAAGATATATAACCATGAAACTTGATGAAAACGAAAGAGGAAATCAGACAAGACTTATGAAAGTCAAAGACATGATGCTTCAGGAAGCTATCGAAGAAAAACAGGCAATGGATGAGGCCATGTACAAATCATATAAACGGAAACATCCAAATGAATAGTTTCAAATAAATTCAAATGATAACAGGGGTCTTTAAAGGCTCCTGTTTTTTATTTGAATAACTATAAAGACAGAGTCAGTGGATGAATAAAAAATAATAAACTTAAAATCGTATAAATATTCATATTGGCGATATATACTATATATAGTAGTTATTGTGATTTTTATTAACTTGTGTTTTTAATATTTATTTGTAAATTTTAAGATTAAAGTTTTTTAAAAATAGAGAAAGGCGAATTTATATTCAGATTATTAGGATTTAATAAACTGCTTTATGATGAGAAAATATATTTTTTATGTTATAATCTAGTCTATTGGGGTTGAAAAGTAAAGATTATACAATAAGAAAATGGAAATTTAACGCTTTAATGTATTTTAAGGAAGGGAGATGAGTTGTATTTTGCCTAGACATAGAAGATATTGGGAAGAAATAAAAACTCTTTTTTCAATAAAAGGAGACCAGGCCGAAAATACGGAGATAAAAAAGAGAATAGATGAATCATCATCTATAAGTGGTACAAACCTGTGGATACTTATAATGGCGATATTTGTAGCATCTATAGGGCTTAATATGAACAGTACAGCGGTAATTATAGGGGCTATGCTTATATCACCTCTTATGGGTGGAATAATAAGTATAGGCTATGGATTTGCAATAGACGATGTAAACCATATAAAAAGAGCAGCAACTAATTTTGGAATACAGGTTGGAATAAGTATACTTGTAAGTACGGTGTATTTCTTCTGTACACCACTTACAGAGGTGACAAGTGAGCTTTTAGCAAGAGTTGAACCAACTATATGGGATGTACTTATAGCTATATTTGCTGGTGCGGCAGGACTTATAGCACTTACAAGAAAAGACAGAATAAGTAATGTTGTTCCTGGGACAGCAATAGCGACAGCACTTATGCCACCTCTATGTACAGTTGGATTTGGTATAGCTACAAGAAATTTAAACTTTGTACTTGGTGCGGCATATCTCTTCTTTATAAATTCATTCTTTATATGCTTTGTAAGTGCGGTAGGATTCAGATTTATGCATGTTGTAAGTCCTAATCAGGAAAAAGCGAAACCTAAAAAACATGTTGTTATGTGGATAGTTGTAATAATTGCAATATTACCGAGTATATACCTTGCATGGAATATAGTCGATGAAACAATAACACAGAGTAACTACAGAGAATTTATAAATGATCAGTTTGATTTTGAAAAAACACAGGTATTTGATGATAAACTTGATATAAATAATAAAAAAATAGAAGTTGTGCTTATCGGAGATGAGATAAGCCAGAACGATATAAACCGGATAGATAAAAATAAAAAAATCTACGAGCTTGCTGATTATAAACTTGAAGTAAATCAGATGCCGGTATCTGATGGAATAACAGAGTCTCAGATAAAGGATATGATAGATGGAAAGAAAACATTTGATATAAATGGTCAGAAAATAATAATCGAGGGAGCCAAGACAGAAGAGCAAAGGTATGATGAAATGGAAAAGGAACTTATGATACTTTATCCTGAAATAGACGAAGTCGGTATAGCAAAGATGATGGACAAAGATGGAAAAGAAAAAAATATCGTTCTTATAGAATCTGAAGAAGGAATAAGCTTTGAAAAACGGCAGATAATACAGGCGTGGATAAAAGAAAAAACAGGAAATGAAATGGAAATAGTAACAGCTATTGAACCTCTTGTAAAAATTGATGTAGAAGAAAAAGAGGCTGAATAACTTAAAATTTTATTTATGAAAAGAGGAAGAAGAATGATTCCAAAAAGGGTGAGACAATTCTACATGAATCTTACTGACGGATTTACAAGGGAAGATAGAAAATACGCAGAATCGATTCTTGATGATTTTGAAATGGGACTTTTCGAAAAGCTTTCAGGATCTGAAAAAAAACACAGTGTAAGGGTATCAAAGGAATTTCTAAATATTTCCAGGGAAATATCAGATGGAAATTTTGAAAAGCACGAGCTGTTCAGAGAAGAAAGTGAGTATACTGAAAAACTTCAAAGTTTTATAAATGACAATGGCATCGAATGCGTAAAAAGATTTATTCTTGATAATAGGGATATGCTGATAAAAACAGGTCTGCTTCATGATGTAGGTAAATCTGTAAAGAGAATAAATATAATAGATAAATCCATAATCGTAATACTTAATAAAATTACATCTGGAAGGCTCAGAGCGGTCAAATATTCGAAGGTACAGTGTTATTACAGACACAGTGAGTACAGTTTTAATATGCTGAAGGATTATATAAAAAATGATGAGATGCTTTATATTATAGAAAATCACCATATTGATACAGAGGATATGAAACTGCTTGTATTCCAGGTTATAGACGATAGAAACTAATGAATATATAATAATAAATATAATGCGGAGATAATAAATACAGGAATATAATAAAAAATAACCGGATATAAGAGGTGAAAATATGGAAGAATTAAAAAAAGCGGTGCTAGAGGTTGTAGATGCTAAAATATCAAGGGCTGTAATAAGTAATAATAAAAGCAAGGATGCAGAGTACAGAAAAATAGGGATAAACCTTAAAGAAGACTTAAAGGGAAAAGAATTTTATCAGATAGAAAAATTCACACAGAAGCAGGTATTCCATGAAAATATAGAGCGTTCAGAACTTGAAGATAAAATATCTGGATTTTTAGATAGTGGTTACAGACAGATGGACGCATGGTCTGAAAATATGAACTATACACTTAAAATATCTAAAAAGGGAAAGGTATTTTTAGGAAAGAAAAAATCTGATAACTCAGTTATATGCTCAAAATCAAAACAGCATAATAAAACAAAGGAGTATATTCTGAAAGAAGGAATGGATATACAGCCACTTGTGGATTTAGGGGTATTTACAAAGGATGGAAAAGTTGTAAATTCAAAATACGATAAATATAAACAGATAAATAAATTTATAGAGCTTATAGACCACGAAATAAGAAAAAGAAACGATGAAGAGCTTACAATATTAGACTTCGGATGTGGAAAATCATATCTTACATTTGTTCTTTATTATTACTTTACAGAAATAAAGAAAATAAAGGTAAATATGATAGGACTTGATTTAAAAGCTGATGTAATAAAAAAATGTAATCAGATTGCAGAGAGATATGGATACGAAAATCTTAAATTTGAACTTGGAGATATAAACGGATACAAGTTCAATAACAAGGTGGACATGGTTATAACACTTCACGCGTGTAATACAGCTACTGACTATGCACTTTACAATGCAATAAAATGGAATACAAAGATGATATTCTCTGTACCATGCTGTCAGCACGAATTCAACGCACAGATGAAGACAGATAATCTTTCAATACTTACAAACTACGGTATAATACAGGAAAGAATTGCAGCACTTATGACGGACTCTGTGAGAGGAAATCTTTTAGAATGTGCAGGATATAAAACTCAGCTTTTAGAGTTTATAGATATAGCACACTCTCCAAAGAATATACTTATAAGAGCTGTAAAAGGCGGAGTATCAGAAGAGAAAAAGAAAAAATCTCTTAAAGAAGTGGAAAATCTTATGAAGGAATTCTCATTTGAACCAACTCTTTATAAATTACTTAAAGAAGATGGGATAATATAACAGAGGATTATTCATTGATAATGAATTAAAAAAGAATAGCTTAATTACCATAGACAGTGCATATTCTGTAAAGAGTATGCGCTGTTTTTTTATAAAAATACGAGGTATACATTAGAAATATAAGTAGCAATGTAAACTGAAATAAATATAAAGTTTACATTACTGTTTTTTTATGCTAAACTTATAAAAGTAAACTAAATCAAAATAAAAGTTTACCTAAGTAATATAAACCTTGGGGGGAAAAAATATGACTAAAACTAAAAAAATGACAATGTGTGCGCTATTCTGTGCACTTATAGCGATAGGGGCATTTATACAGATACCTCTTCCATATCTTGACTATTTCACATTCCAGTTTTTATTTGTAATAATGGCAGGACTTATACTTGGATCTAAACTGGGAATGTTATCAGCGGCACTTTATGTAGCAATAGGACTTGCAGGATTTCCGATATTTGCAGCAGGTGGTGGAATTATGTATGTAATTAAACCGAGCTTTGGATATCTTATAGGATTTATAGTAGCAGCTTATTTAACAGGGCTTGTAAGTGAAAAGCTTGGAGAAGTAAACTTTAAGAATTCACTTATAGCGGCTTTAAGTGGACTTGTGGCGGTTTATGTAATAGGTATAGGATATAAATATTTTATGTTAAATCTTGTAACCGGAGTTAAAACATCATTGTTAGTACTTATAATGTCAGCATTTCCTCTTGATATGCCTGGAGACTTTGTGTTCTGCATAATAGCATCAATGCTTAATGTAAGAATTGGAAAGATTGCAGGGGTAAATAAAGGTAAGCTTCGGACGAGATAAAATATATAATAATATAAATACAAAAGGGACGCATAAAACTGAAGCATGCTAAAAAATATAAATAAAACAGGGGTGGCAGAAATGAACAGACTAAACGAATTATTTGAAAAAGTGATAGATGGATATAAGATAAATAAAGAAGAGGCTGTGTTTTTACATGGCTGCGATACAGAGGAGCTTTCAGTTTATGCGAATAAAATAAGAGAGAAATTCTGTTCAAACAGTTTTGAATTATGCACAATAATAAATGCAAAGAGTGGAAGATGTGGAGAAAACTGCAAATTCTGCGCTCAATCAAAGTATTCTGAATGTGATGTAGAGGAATATGAGTTTATGGATGTTGATAAAATAGCTGATGAAGCAGCTTCAAATGAAAGAAGAGGAGCAGGAAGATTTTCGATAGTTACATCTGGAAGAAAGCTTAACGGTAAAAACTTTGAAAAAGAAAAGGAAGCCTATATTGCGATAAGAAATAAAAGCGATGTTGGAATGTGTGCATCAAATGGTCTTTTAAATTATGAAGAACTGCTTGAATTAAGAAAGCTTGGAGTTACAAGATATCACAATAACCTTGAAACATCTGAAAAATTTTTTAAAAGCATATGTACAACTCATACATACGAAGAAAAAATAAAAACAATAAAAGCAGCAAAAGAAGCTGGGATGACTGTATGCAGTGGCGGAATAATAGGCCTTGGAGAAAATTACGAGGATAGAATAGATATGGCAATAAAACTGAGAGAATTAGAGGTAGACTCAGTTCCGATAAATGTATTAAATCCGATAAAGGGAACACCATTTGAAGGAAATAAAGCTATTTCATATGAGGAAATAATAAAAACAGTATCCATATACAGATTTATACTTCCAGATATAACAATAAGGCTTGCAGGTGGAAGAATACTTATGGATGACAGAGGAGAAAGAACTTTAAGTGCAGGAATAAATGGATTTATTACAGGGGATATGCTTACAACTGATGGCTCAGGAATAGAGTACGATATAAATATGGTAGAAAAACTTGGATTTGAGGTGAAAAATCGTGACTAAAAAAAGAGTGGTATTTGTAACTGGAACTGATACGGATATTGGAAAAACATATATCTGTGGAGAAATAGCCAGAATGCTGTGTAAAAGTGGGATAAAAACAGGATATTATAAGGCAGCTTTAAGTGGTGCCGAATTTATAAATGGAGAACTCTGTCCCAGAGATGCAGAATATGTAAAAAAATCATCTGAAGATCCGAATTTTAATTATAAGGTATCATATGTATTTGAAGAGGCAGTATCTCCGCATCTTGCATCGGAAAGAAGTGATATAGAAATAAAAATGGATAAGATAAAAAATGATTTTAATGAGGTACACTCTGAAAATGAATTTACAATAGTCGAAGGAAGTGGCGGAATAATATGTCCGATATCTCTGTCTGGAGAAATAATATTTCTTGAAGATATAATAGATGCTATTGGAACCGATATGATTTTGGTAGCACAGTCAGGACTTGGAAGTATAAACTCAGTTGTGCTTTCATATGAGTATTCAAAGAGAATGAAAACAGATATAAAGGCTGTTATTATGAACAGATTTGAAAATGGAAATATAATACACGAGGACAATAAAAAAATTATTGAAAAAATAACGGGACTTCCCGTTTATAAATGTATAAATGAAGAGCTTGATGAAGGAATAATGGAAATATTAAAATAGTATTTTCAGAGAGTATAAAGTCTTATAAATATAGATGTTAAAAGTGCACTTTCAGAGAATATAAAGCATTATAAATATAGATATTTAATAAAGTATTTAAAGTTCGTTAAGTTTAATATGAATATTCTGAAAAAATAATAAAAATAACCCCCTTATATGTAGTATAATAGCTTTATAATTATATTGGCAAAGGGGGCTTTTTATGCTTGATAGATTAAATGAAATACTTGAAACTGCCAAGAAAAATGAAGAATACAAAAGGCTTTTATTTGAATCTAAGAAATCAGATGATCCAATGCAGGCATTTTGTGATGTGGCAGGAAAAATGGAAATTGAAATTACCGTTGGGGAGCTTTTTCAGATAGAGGAGGAATTTTCGTCAAATCTGTTAAAGAGCTGTAACGGTGGAGCGGTTTATCCTATAGAATCATGGGGTGACTGGTACGAGGACTTTTTCATAGAGCTTTCTGTGAGCAGATAGCTTTATTACTTTATGGAATTATAATAATATACCCGGAAATATTGAAAACATACAGATAATATAACTTTATCTGATGTTAGTCAGTATAATTTTAATTTATAGTTTTAATTAATAGGAGTGTGAATATTTAGAATGATAGCTATAATATCTCCGGCTAAGAATATGAGAGAAGACGAGATGTGGAAAAATACAGTAAAAAATGAAATGATATCTTATCCAAGTCTGCATGAGGAAACAAACCACATACTCAGTGAACTTAAAAAATATTCGGTTGAAGAAATTGCAAGGCTTATGAGGATAAGTGAAAAGCTTGCAGAGTTAAACTTTGAAAGATTTAAGAATATGGAATTTTTAAAAGGAAATAAAGAAGATATAAACGAAGAAAAAACACCAGCAGTATTTGCCTATGATGGTATGCAGTATAAATATATAGAAGTTGAAAAAATGAGCTATGACGAAATAGAATTTATGAACAGTCATCTTAGAATAATAAGTGGATTCTATGGAGTGTTAAAGCCACTGGATTTAATAGATGAATACAGACTTGAAATGCAGACAAAGCTTGAAGTAGATGAATTTAAAAATCTATACTCATTCTGGAATAATAAAATATATAATGAAATAATAAACGGGCTTGAAGGCTCAGAGATAATACTTAATCTTGCATCAAAGGAGTATTCAAAGACTATAGAAAAATACATATCTGGAAAAAATTCAGATAAGAAATATAAATTTATAACATGTACATTCAAAGTAAATAAAGGTGGAAAAATGAGAGTAGATTCAACATCTTCAAAGAAATCAAGAGGAAGCATGGTTAAATTCATAGCTGAGAACAAAATAGACACAATAGAAGAAGTGAAAAAATTCAGCTTTGATGGATTTAAATATTCAGAGGAAGAGTCTTCAGAAGGTGAACTTGTCTTCGTTAAAAATATCTAGACAGGAGTACATCAAATGGACAGAATAAAAGTAGCAGTAATAGCAGGAACTCCCGTAGATACAATGATGGGAGCAGATTTTCTTAAAGAAAAGGGAATGGATGCGGTATGCTTTCCAATATCAGAAAATCCTATAAAGCAGACAGAATTTCAGGTATCATCTGATTATGAAAAGGAAACTGTAATAAAAGAAATAATAGATAAAGCAAGAAGAGAAGAGATAGACAGAATACTGGTATTCTGTAATTCTCTTAGTGGCTCAATGGATATGGATAAAATTTCAAAGGAAGAAAATATACCTATAATAACACCTATGAATGTATACAGGGAAATAGCAAAAGATCATAAAAAACTTGGTGTTATAGCGGCAAACAGTCAGGGACTTTCAGGAATAGAAAAAGCGATTGTTGGTTCAAATCCGGAGTGTATAGTTCTTGGTGTGGGAATGCTTCCACTGGTATTAGATGTAGAGAGTAAAAAAGATCCAGAAGATATAATAAAAGATAACGGACTGGAAATGGTAATGAATTTATTCAGAGTAAACAATGCTGAAAGAGTAATACTTGGATGTACTCACTTCCCATATTTTGGACGTGAGCTTGAAAAACACACTGATATAGAAATAATAGATCCGTCAGAAGAAATGTACAGAATGCTGTGTGAGTGTGTAAAATGAATATAATCAAAATTAATATAAAATAAATCAAGAGGAACCGAAGTTTATTCGATTCCTCTTTTTATATACGTAAGAATAGGTTAAATCCATCCAAAGTGCTCACATGCATATTCAATGCCGTCGTCATCAGACCTTTTAGTTATAAAATCAGCCATTTCCTTTAGTTCAGGAACTGCATTTCCCATAGCTATTGACATCCACTCATCTCTGAACATCTTCATATCGTTTTTCTGATCTCCAAATACAACTACATCCTTATATGGAGCATCAAAGTGATCCATTATTTTCTTTATTCCTACAGATTTATCGTCTGGCTCAACAAAGAAATACTCATCACAAAATCTTGTATAAGGCATGCATTTAAGTGTTTCTATTGTTTTTTCAACCTCTCTTGAGCAGGCAATATATACTTTAAAGAAGTTTTCAAAGCTGTATATATCGAGATTTTTGTCTATTACAGTTCCCATATAAGAGTCCTTTGTAACCTCATAGAATCTGCTGTCCTTTGTATGTCTTACGTTAGAGTTATCAAAAGAAACTCCCCATGGAATATTTTTTTCTTCAAGTTCTTCTATAAGAGCAATACATTTATCTTTGTCCAGAGGTTCTATATTTATGAGCTTGCGGTTTAATGTAATTCCGTTTCCGCCGTCGCTTACCATATTATCAAACCCAAGCTCATCTAAAAAATGATGTGCCATAGCATGACTTCTTCCAGTTGCAATAGCTATAAAATGTCCGTTTTCAACGAGTTTTTTTAATGTTTTTTTAGTAGACTCTGGGACAATATGCTTTGGAAATCCTGTAGTAAGGGTTCCATCTATATCAAAGAAAAAGTACTTTTTAACAAATTTTTTATCTGCCATAAATTACACCTCTTAAAATATGAATTTTGAAATCTATAATTAATATAATTAGATATTTCTTTAAATAATTATATCAGAAAAAGGTTACAAGGGTATTTATTTTATCTATAAAGTAGTCTATTATATTAAGTATAGGGAAAAGTTGAAGATAAAAGGATAATATTATTAAAATGATTTGATTTTAAACTAAATATAAAAAATTCAAATTTTAAATTAAAATAATAAAGTCAGCTAAGGATAGGCTGCTTTTTTTATTAAAAATTATTAAAGATAAAGAGGTGTGAGAACGTGGGCGTAGTTGATATAGATAAGAGGATACAACTGAAAAATGAATATGTGCAACTTAGGGACGAGTTTGTAGATATTGTACTTGACAGGGCTGAAAACGTGATAAAGAGAGAAGTAACATTAAAATCTCTTTATCAGGCTCAGTTTGGAATGTATGAATTATCAAGAATACAGCTTTCACTTGAAACAAAAGTAGCAGGAAGAAAGATTGAAATGATAGAAGGCTGTATCAAAGAAAATAAAGAAATAGATATGGAAGAAATAGAGGACTCTATAAATTCTGAGGAAGCGGCTATAAAGGAATTAATAGACCACAAAAGAGAACGGATAAAAAGAGCAAACAAATTCCTTACAAGAAAAAGACTTAGTGAGAGAGAAATGGACAGAATGAGAGACAGTCTGAAACTTCTTACAATGAAACTTCATCCGGCAATAACTGGAAAATTCAACGATGGCTCTATACAGCTTCTTGAAAAAGCACTTGATGCATTTGTAGATGAAAATCCTGGGAAAATGAGACTTATAGAAAATCTTCTTGACAAGGATATAGAAAAAGAGTCTGACATAATAAATGAATCTCTTACAGATAAAATATTCAGATTAAAAAATGCAATACAAGATGAAATAATTCAAATAAATGATGAAAAGAAAGAGTATATATTCCAGATACAGGATAAAATTTATGATGAGGAATGGATTGAAAATCATAAAAACAGTCTTAAAAATGAAATAAGGGAAACTGATGAACTTAGAAAAGAGCTAAGATACAGACTGGATATACTGGAAAAATTACACGATTTTAAATTATAAATAAAAATAATTAGGGGGGATTATATGTCTAATAGATTAGATCTTACGGAAGGAAGTATAACTGAGAAGCTTATAAGACTGGCTCTTCCAATTATGGGGACATCGTTTATAAATATAGGATATAATGTTGTCGATATGTTATGGGTAGGAAGAGCTGGTAGTGAAGCTGTTGCAGCGGTAGGAACAGCAGGGTTTTATACATGGCTTGCACTTGCATTTGTAGCAATATCAAGAGTTGGGGGAGAAGTAAAAGTATCTCAGAGTGTAGGCAGTGGAGATATTGAAAGAACAAAGGAATATATAAAGGCATCAATAGAAATAAATATAATTCTTGCCATTTTATATGGTGGAGCATTGATTATATTTAGCAGGCAGTTTATAGAATTATTCAGACTTGGTTCAGAAAGTGTAACTAGACGGGGGAGTACATACCTTATAATAGTAGGCTTTGGAATGATATTTTATTTCATAAATCCTGTTTTCACAGCGATATTTAATGGATTAGGGGACAGTAAAACCCCGTTTAAGATTAACACGATAGGACTTATAAGTAATATAGTACTGGATCCATTTTTAATATTAGGTTTTGGACCATTTCCAAAGCTTGGTGTGGCAGGAGCTGCAATAGCTACTATATCTGCACAGATGATAGCAACAACAATATTTATAATAAAAATAGCAATGCATGAGAAGAAATATTTTAAAATGAGATATTTCAGAATGCCGTCATTTGCTAATTACAAGGAGTTGTTTATATTAGGTCTTCCGGTTGCACTTCATACAGGGCTGTTTGCAGGAATATCAATGTGTATAGGTATAATAGTTGCACAGTGGGGACCTGTTGCAATAGCAGTTCAGAAAGTTGGAAATCAGATAGAGTCAGTTGCCTATACAACTGCAGATGGTATGGCTTCATCTGTATCTACATTTATAGGTCAGAACTATGGAGCAGGAAAAAAAGACAGGGTTGAAAAAGGTGCAAAGGCAGGAATAATATTTGCGATTATATGGGGTGCTGTAACAATGGCTCTTCTTGTATTTGGAGATGAATTTATATTTAAATTCTTTTTAAATGAACCAGGAACTCTTAAAGAAGGGGCAGATTATCTGAGAATAATAGGATATGGAGAAATATTCCAGTGCCTTGAAATAATCGTTATGGGTGTAATGAGAGGTATGGGAAGAACGTATGCTACATCAATAATAAGTGTAGTATTTACAGCTGCCAGAATACCAGTTGCAATATTATTATCTACTGTATTTGGAATGGGAACAACAGGAGTATGGTGTACAATATCTCTTAGTATGGTAGTTAAAGGTATATTAATATTATCATTATATTTATATTATAAGAATAAAGATATGCTTTTACCTAGGTCAAATATTGAAAAAGCCGAGTGTATTTAAATTAAATATAATATACGATTGTATATATAAATAAAAGGTCATTTCAAAAGACCTTTTATTTTATTGTATAAAATTTTATATATGAATTTAATTATATTAAACAGAAAAAATATCTTGTTAATATTAAAAATTTTAAAATTAATAAAAATATGCTACTTTTCAAAATACGTACAAATTTAAGTTTTAACAAAATATAATAAGTAACAACTTATATAAAGAAATAAAGTTTTTACACTTTAAAAGATAAAGAACAATAAAACCATATCAAATGGAGATAATAATAATAAATGATATTATAATTGAAAAAAATAAAAATAAATTATAAAAATACAAAAGAATAGATACTTGAAATATAATGGATAATGTTGTTAATATTTAAACATAACAATCCTAAAATTGAATAAAAATTTAAATAATAAAAAGAATAAAGAAAAAACATTACAAAAGAAAAAGTTTGTAAATTTTCTGAAAAAAATAAAAATACTATTGAAAAAGTTCAAAATGGGTAGTATAATCTGAAATATAGAAGAAGATAATCAAAGAAAAGAAAATGTCAGTATTCTTTAAAAAAGAAAGAAAATGTCTTTTGAAATTTCGGTATATTTATTAAGATAAAATTGATTTTGTACGAAATATACTTAGTAATACTAACAAGAAATCAACTAAAATTAACCATATAAAATTTTTATGTAAATAAAAAACTGTATCATGATTGACTGCCATGATGCAGTTTTTTATTTTTTGTTTTTTATATAATAAATAGAGATAATCATTATTAATAATAAAAAAATAAGGAAAATAACAGATAATACTATGAAAATAACAAAAATCTGTTAAAATAGATAAGTATGAAATGATTTATAAATAGGAGGTAATTTTATTGCTAACAAAACTTTTAATAAGAATATTTGTGAAGGATAGGGAAAATGTAAATGATGAAGATGTAAGAAATAGATATGGTTTTCTTGCGGGGACAATAGGAATAATCTCAAATCTCGTTTTATTTATAGTTAAATTCGCGGTTGGTATAATAACAAGCAGTGTCGCTGTAACAGCAGATGCTTTTAATAACTTTACTGATATGGCATCATCAATAATAACGATGATAGGATTTAAAATGGCGATAATGCCGGCTGATGAAAAGCATCCGTTTGGACACGGAAGAATAGAGTATATATCAGCTCTTATAGTTTCGTTTTTGGTAATGTTTGTAGGTGCTCAGTTTATAAAAACATCAGTTGAAAGAATAATGAATCCGGTACCAGTAGAATTCCAGATAATACCATTCTTATTATTAGCGATATCAATAACTGTAAAATTATGGCTTGGAATGTTCAACAGTCACATAGGAGATAAGATAGACTCATCAGCAATAAAAGCGGTTGCAGTAGATGCTTATGGAGATGTTGTTACATCTGGATGTGTTGCTTTATCATTCTTCGCGACAAGATTTACAGATATACCTATAGATGGATTTGTAGGAGTTGCTGTTTCAATAGCTATATTATACGCGGGATTTTCTCTTGTAAAGGAAACAATAAGTCCTATACTTGGAGAAGCTCCGGATCCAGATCTTGTAGATAAAATAGTAAGCTATATTATGAACTACGACATGGTAAAAGGTGTTCACGACCTTATGATACACAATTATGGTGTTGGTAAGTGTCTTGCATCTGTACATGTAGAGGTTCCAGCAGAAATGAATATAATGAAAATACATGAAATAATAGATGATATGGAAAGAGACATATCCAAGAGAATGAATATAGAGCTTGTAATACATATGGACCCTATATGTACTCAGAGTAAAGAAGTAGACGATGCAAAAGCAGAATTACTGGAAATACTTTCGAGAAGAGAAGAAATAAAATCAATGCATGATTTCAGGGTAGTTGGAGAAGGCGAAAAGAAAAATCTTGTATTTGAAGTAGTTGTAGACCCGGAATTTGAATCAGGTGAAAAGGGCGAAGAAATAAAGGTATGGATAGAAAGGGAAGTAAGGGCAAAGCATAGTGGTTATAACTGTGTAATAGCTTTTGACAGAGAGTATGTGTCAGCGTACAATATGAATGAATAATATATAAATACCAGGGGCTTATCTGATAGGATAGGCTCCTTTTTTATGCCTTAAATTTCATAAGAATACCTGTATTTGTAATAGTAAAACAGGGCATATAAAATACAGGTAAAATATTACAATTAATAAACTTAAAAGCCAGTAAAATCAATGTGTTTATTTAAAAGAATAATCATTATACTCATAATAATTTAAACTTTTCCTACATATATATACTATATATATAAAGACTGTGTATTCTTTTAAATATTAGACCTGAAAAAACTGCATATTTTTAATGAAAAAGTGTAAAAGAGGTTAAGTATATTTTGATTAATATATACATCATGTAATGTATAAATATAATAGTCTAAATTTACGCTGGAATGGGTCATATTTTTACCAAAAATTAATATGATTTCAGAGCAGATAAAATTATATCAGAATAAAATATAGGGAAATAATATGATTTTGTAACTTATTGTATATTCAAAAGTCACATAGAAAAACTTATTATGAAGTGAATTTAATAACGTTTTCCTAAAAAATATTTTTTTGTAATTAAATACATAATTTGTAACTTACTTTGTAACAAATTGTTACAAAATAAGGTTTAATGTATACAAAATAAAAAAATTTTTCAAAGTAAAAACAGCTGTAAAAAACAACAAAAGATAACACTTGTTGTTACTTTAATTATAGCTGAATAGCTTGAAATCAAGGGAAAATAGAAATTAAGATTAAATAAAGATTAAAAAATCAGAAATATCAAGTTGTTTGTTGTTTCTTAAAAATATAAAAAAAACTCTTTACAACTCTGTAACTTCTGTATTATTATATAAGCATAGTCAAAATAGTTACAAAAAAGTAACAGATACAAATAATAAATAATAAACTTAGATAATAACAGGGAGGTTATCAATGTTAAAGAACAGAGTTGGATCGATAATATTAGCATCGATGATACTAGTATCAAGTACAGCATTTGTTTTTGCAGATGAAACGACAACTGGAGATATACAGAAAATAGATACAGTACAGACAGAAATGACAAATGGATGGGTTCAGAGAGAAGGAAGCCATTACTACAAAGAAGACGAAGAAATAGCAAAAGGATGGAAAAAAATAGATGGTAAATCATACTTCTTCTGGAGCAGAACAGGAAAGCTTGCAGAAGGATGGACTAAAATAAATGGAAAAACTTACTATATAACTAGAGAAAACGGAAGACGGGAAGGAATAACAAAACTTCCAAACGGAAAAACTTACAACTTTAGTAAAGACGGAGTACTTACTCCTGGTATAGTAAAAAAAGACGGTAAGACTTATTGCTTCGATAACAGAGGAGTACTTATAGGAAAAGGAAAACAGTACAAATCAAATGCGTCAGCTTACTCAGGTCATTCAAAAACATCTACAGGACAGAAACCAAAATTCGGTACAATAGCTGTAGATCCAAAAGTAATACCATATGGAAGTAAAGTTTATATACCATACTTCGATAAAGTATTCGTAGCTAATGACTGTGGTGGAGCAATAAAAGGAACTAAAATAGATATATTCATGAATTCAAGAAGCGAATGCTATAAATTCGGAAGAAGAAATATAGATATAGTTGTTCTTGAACAGGGAAAATAATAACTTAGAAATTAATTAAACTCAAATTGAGTAGAATATATAAAATACCCCTAAATACATACCCCGGACAATAAAATGTCCGGGGTATCTTTGTATATAAAAGAATAAACTACATCTTATTTTTAAGAAGTTAATAGAAAAAATAGGTAAAATCCAGAGTTTCTCGGATAATTGAAATATAAAATTAAGATATATTGCATATATAAAACAAAAAGAACCAGATTTTATAGATAAAATCTGGTTCTTTTTTTATTGTTTCTTTGAATTAAATGAGAAGTGCTTTTTATAATGGATATACCAGGCTGTGGATATACCCATATATCAGCCTTATATAAAACAGCTCATGTATAAAATCATGTGCTGCTATATACAATAGTTTATTTTTCTATAAGACCTTCCTGAATAAGAAAGTCTCTTGCTACATCTTCTGGTTTTTCTTTTAATTCATCTACTCTGTAATTTAATTCTATCATTGCCTCTTCGTTAAGATGCTTTGCCATTTCCTTGAAAAGTCCATCCAGTTCAGGGAAATCTTCCATTATTCTGTCGTTTACAACGGGTACCGCATCATATGGAAGGAAGAATGATTTATCATCTTCTAAAACCTTAAGATCAAACTTTTTGAGAAGTCCGTCTGTAGAGTAGGCATCGACTATATCACACTCACCGCTCATAAGGGCTGTGTATCTTGGAGAGCCATCTATAGGTATTATATCCTTGAAGTTTAAAGGATATGCCTTTTGAAGCCCTACAAGGCAGTCTGGGCGTTCCACAAATGTAAGTGTAGGTGAAAGTATTAAATCACTTGATGAACGCGCTAAATCGCTTATAGAGGTTATATTATACTTTTCAGCGGTATCCTTTTTCATTGCAAGAGTATATGTATTACTAAAGTTTAAAGGAGAAAGTACATTTACACCATATTCCTTTTTTATATCCTTCTTTACGATTTTGTATATTTCGTCTGCGTCATTGGAGTCAGTTCTGGATAGGAAGCTTCCGAAAAGGGTGCCAGTATAGTCAAAATACATATCAATCGAACCACCTGTAAGTGCATCCATTACTATTGAAGAAGCACCCAAAGAAAGAGACTGATTTACTTTTATATCTGTTTTATCCTCTATATATAGTTTTGCCATGTTACTTAGTATTTCCTGTTCTGTAAAGTCCATACTACCTATTGTGATTTCCTTATCTGAATTTTTACTACCTACAATACCAAATACAAAGCTTGTACCAAGACCTATACATAAAATAATAACAACTGCTCTGTTAAACATAGTTTTGAATTTACTTGTATTTGATGTAATCTGAAGATTTTTAGGTGTAACTATAGTTTCAAGTACAGAAAATATATAATCTATAAGTAATGCAAGTATACATGCAGGAACTGCACCCGCAAGAATCTGTGCATTGTTTACTGTACGTATACCAGAGTATACAAGATATCCAAGTCCACCAGCACCTATAAATGCTGCAAGGGTCATAAGACCAACAGCACTGACAGCACTTATTCTTACTCCTGCCATTATAACCGGAGCAGCAAGTGGTATCTGAACCTTATATAAAATCTGGAAATTATCAAGTCCTATACCCTTTGCAGCTTCTATGG
>SAMEA104404100__coassemble_363_pt1 | contig 52751 bp, 36 predicted proteins | sample SAMEA104404100__metabat2_high_PE_092 | metagenome-assembled genome bin SAMEA104404100 (sample SAMEA104404100) | Balaenoptera acutorostrata | reverse complement strand
AATAGGTCGAGGACTTGACCAATATTAATGATGGATTTAAAGTTTTGTATGTATGTGGTTTTCAGAGAATCACTCTGAATAATAAGATTATGTGGTTACTATAGCAGAGAGGATACACCTGTTCCCATTCCGAACACAGAAGTTAAGCTCTCGAGCGCTGATGGTACTTGGGGCGCAGGCCCCTGGGAGAGTAGGTCGTAGCCACGTAATCTTTTTTTACTGCCTTTTTAAAGAAAGGCAGTTTTTTTTATGCTTAAAAGTGGAAGTCACAATTCATTCACTTCAAAACAAATAATATATAATAAAGAAAATTATGATATAATAGAATATATGTTCGTAAAAGAGGTGATAACTTGATTTATATAGCGAGAGTTAAACATAAAAGTGATTTATACAAGGGAGCGTCTGAAAAATATTTTGAAATATTAAATAGTATTTCAAATAGGGCGTCAAAGATACTATTTATAACGTATACACCATGGACAATACAGGAAATAAAAAAGAAGTTTAAAGGTATTGAAGCGGAGGAAGCGGAAATATATACGCTTAATTCATTTATAAAAAAAGAAATAAATTTATACTGGCCTATAATAGAAAGTAAGCTGAAAGAAAAAATATATGATAAAAAAGAAAGGCTGATTCCATATTTAATAGACCAGAATATATCAAATGATATAATTTCTTCAATTGTTGAGGATAGAAGAAATAATAAAGACTATTTCAATACAATAACATCTACAACAAAAAACATAGTAAAATCATTATATTTTAACATGAAGTCTGCATCTGAACTTGATACTGATATATATACATCAGGTGAAAAAATATACTATTCTAAGAGAAATAGAGATATTATAGAAAGAAGTCCATATTCGGAAAATGATGAGATTATAGAAGAGTATATTGAATATATGTTGAGTAAGTCTGCGATTGATAATTCGCTGGCTGTTTATTTATACAGTAATATACTGCTTGAAGATAAAAGATATATAAATGCAGTTAATAACAGATACAGATTTGTTGTTGTGGACTGTATGGAAAGAATTAATAACACGGGGATAAAATTAATAGAAAAAATGAATGATAATTTCACAGAAATCAGTATTTTTAGTTGTAAAGAGATGAACATTTCCTCATTTTTAAATTTTGATAAAGATAATGCGAATAAAAAAATTTATGATAAAAGTATGAAAAGTGATTTTTTTAAAAGAGAGAGTTTAAATCAGATGGATAAAAATGAAATTGAGGAGATTAATTATATAAATAATACTGAAAAGTATGAAAATAATACAGCTAATTATAAAAGAGAGTTAAATGTATTTTCTGGCAGGATAAAGGGATGTTATCAAAGTCAGTTATACACAGAAATGATAAATGATATAGTCGAAAGAGTATCAGATATATATAACGAAAAATCCACTTTAAATAATATAAATGTAATTATGCCACCAGCGTCTGATGTTTCTGCGAATTTACTGTGCAGAGAGCTGAACAAAAGAGGAATAAATGCTGCTACAACAATAGTAGATATAAATCTTTATAACAGCGGGATTGCTATGGGAATAATAACGGCTGTTTCTATTTATGAAAACAGCCTTGATAAAACAGAACCATATGAAATAACAGAGCAGGGAATGATATCATTGATACACTGTTTACTTGGAAGCGGTATTATGAAATCCAGACTTTTATATAAAAAATACGGATATATTCTGGAAGACATAGTTCACAAAAATAATACCGAGGAAAGTGAAACAGATGATAGTAATACAGTGAAGTCAGATGATACCGAAATAAATATAAATGACGATATAAATACAAATATGGTATACGATGAATATACAGTATATAAAAATAAAATAACTGAGTTTAAGGACGATATGAACATTTACATAAAAGAAAAAACAGGTTCTTGCGAGCTGATAAGAAGAATTTATACGGACAATATTTCAGAGAAACTGAGAAATACTGAAAATATAAAAATATGTAAGAGGCTTGCACAGGAATATGAAAAGCTTGAAAAAGCAATTAAAGAGGGAATACTGAGTAAAAATAATGCTGTAAATATCCTGATATACAATATAAATGAATATATTACCATGAATGAAAGAAAAGAACTGGAAAATGAAAATATTGTTATGATAACCGGAATTTCTGATTATATAAATTCCATGAGCAAAAGAGATATACAGTTATGGGCTGATGTTGGAAATCCTATGTGGAGTCCTAAAATAGCTAAAGAACTTGGAAATTCGGAGGTATTAAAAAAATCATATCCTGAAAAAATGATATTTACAGACTTATACGAAGGACAGATAAGAAAAGAATATCTGTATAATACAATGTATTCTTTGATGGATGCCGCAAAGGATATATATATATTTAAAAGCGATTATTCAATAAATGGATTTATTCAGGATAGTACGATGTATTCTTGGATATTAAAATTACTTGATAATTAGATAAAAATCTAATCATTTATATTAGAGATGTACAGTTATCCAAAGATATTCAGGATAGCTGATAATTAAATGAAAAACATTTGGATATAACAGTATACTTAATAAAAAATCAGTATGCTGACTTATACTAGAGATATTAAAATTAAATGATAACCAGATAAATAATTATATATCTATAAGCATAAATTAGTGGAGGCTTGGCATGGGAAAGATAAATTACAGGGAAGACCAAAGGGAAATTATGAAATATAGAAAAGGAACGATGGCAGTTCCGGCAGTTCCTGGAGCGGGAAAAACCTTTATAGTAACAAGACTTGTATTTGATCTTCTTGAAAGCGAAATACAAAACAGGGAAAAAATATTAATACTTACATATATGAATAGTGCTGTAAATAACTTTAAAGGAAGAATAAAAAAGCTGATAGATGAGAAGTACGGAGAGAATGACAAAGAAAATATGGAATTATCAGATGCAATATCAGGCTTAAAATCTGATATGGATAATTCTTCTGAAATGGATACCGATGAAGGAAAAAAAGAAAAACGAAGACTTATAAATTCATATGAGGTAATGACCATACACAGCCTTGCGACAAAGATAATAAAGGAAAAACCCGAGGCGGTTATGCTGAATGAGGATTTTAAAATAGCGGATGACCTTCAGAAAAGTGAAACTATGAACTACTGTATACGGAAATATCTAAGTACGGAAAAGGGAATGAAGTATTTCAGACATTTCATAGATTATAAGGATTATATGGACAGGGAAGATATTGAAAGTAAATGGAGAAATGGATTTTATGATATGGTATCAAAGGCCATAAGTTCCTTAAAATACAACGGAATAACTCCGGAAAAACTGAATGACAGGGTAAATGAAGATGGATACAATGGAATAATGATTATTGTAAGCCCTATATATACTATGTATAACAGAGAGTTAAAAATGAGGGGAATGCTCGATTTTGATGACCTTTTAATAAAGGCATATGAAATAATAAAAAATGAAGATGATATAAGATTAAAACTTCAGAAGAAATATAAATATATATTTGAAGATGAGTGTCAGGACTCAAATGAAATACAGGGAAAAATAATAAAGCTTATATCAGGAGAAAATGGAAATCTTGTCAGGGTAGGAGATATAAATCAGAGTATAAGCGGGACGTTCTCTGAATCAAGCCCCGAATTCTTCAGGGAGTTTATAGAAAATGCCGAATCATGTTACAGAATGGACATGTCAAACAGAAGTAGTGCTGATATTATAGAGCTTGCAAATGATCTTGTGGATTATGTCACATCTGGTATATTGCAGGAGGACTGCAGAAATGCACTTGAAGATATGAAGATAAAAACTGTACCAAAGGGAATGGGATACAAGGAAAATCCTGATCCTGACAGTTACCGAATAAATATAAAATGGTATGAAAATGCCACATTTGATGATGAGATAAAGGAAACTGTAAGATTTATAAAGGGAATAAAGAAAAAATATAAAGATAAAAGCATTGGTATATTAGTTCCATTTAATGTTAATATAGGTGATGTATCAAAGGAACTTAAAAGGAATGAAATAGAATTTGAAAGCCTTGGGGGAATATCAGAAAAAAGAAAGAAAATAATTTTTGATATTGCAGAAATAATGGACTTTATATGTGAGTGTGATGATACAGAAAAGCTTTTAAACATATTTGAAAATGTGTTTATGGTAGAGATAGATGAAGATTTAATAGTGAAATTATCAAAACACAGTACAGAGGAAATAATATATGAAGGCGTTTGTAAATCATTAAATAACGAATATAATGATGAGTTAAATAATGCGGTTAAAGTAATGAATTTGATAATGGAAAATTCTCTTTTAAGAGTAGACAGACTGATAAGCTTTATTGGAAATTATCTTACTGACGAGTATGAAGAACTTGCACTAATAGACTATGCTGTATTTTACATAAGAAATATAATAAAAGAAAACCGGTATCTGGGTATTGAAGAATGTGCAGAAATAATAAGAGATAAAAATAATAAGATATTCAGACATATCCTTGAAATTGTAAGCAACATTGACGGATACGAACCAGGTCCTGGAAGTGTTACTGTGTGTACGTACCATAAGGCAAAGGGTATGGAATGGGACTGCGTATTTCTTTTAAGTAATAACAGCTACATATTCCCATCAAATATAAAGGATAAATTTATGGGGGATAAGTACTATCTTAAAGAAAAATATAAAAATCCAGAGGCACTTATAGCTGAGGAAATAGAAAAGCTTGTAAATGGACTTAAGAGAACTGATTTTAAATATGAAAATAAAATAGAAGTAATAAAAGAAAAAATAAGGCTTTTATATGTGGGAATAACAAGAGCAAAGGAAATGCTGATATTCTCAGGATGTGATTATCAGAGTGAAAGAGACAGAGGAAAATATAAAAGAATACAGAAAAAGAGCGATTATCTTAAAGTGTTGGAAAAAGAGATAAGTATAAAGAGAAGAAACGCATAATAAACAGGATGGAGATTGAGGAGGTGTATTTTTATGAAATTCGATATTGATGAGTTTGAATTCAGTCAGAACTCGCTTAATACATTTAAATCCTGTCCTAAAAAATTCGGATATAAATATATAGATAAAATAAGCTGGAAAAACGATGAGGATGAGGAATATTACGAGTCGCTTGAAACAGGAAGGGATTTTCATCTTGTATGCGAAAGATATTTCAGTGGTATACCATGTGGAAATTTAAAAGAAAAAAAGGAATATAAGAACTTTTCAAAATGGCTTGAAAGAATAAAAAAACTTATACCTATGGAAAAAAACACAGAATACAAAACTGAATACGGTCTTGTTACAACTATACGGGGTGTAAGAGTTAAGGTTAAATACGATCTTGCGATTATAAAAGAAGAAGATGGAAAATTAAAATTTGATATATGGGATTGGAAAACAGAAAATCAGCAGATAGATTTTAATAAGGTAAATGAAAGAATGCAGACGATATTATATCTTTATACGGCGTATAAAGTGCTTCCAAAGATATATGGATATGAAATAGAAAATATTGAGTTTAGAATGCTGTACTATCAGCCTGATTTCAATTCGCCTCCCGTTGAGATAAATTATAATAGCGAAAGATTCAAATCAGACGAAAAAAAGATAGAATATATAATAGAAGAGATAAAAAAATCTGATTTTTCGGGGTATAATATAAAATCATGTAAATGGTGTGAATTTAAAAATATATGCGGTAATGGAAAGTCAGAAGAACAGAAATATAATTAGTATTATATGAATGAGTAGATATTTAATAATTATATAATAACAGTAGATGGAATAAAGATTGATACATAATACAAATACTTTTATAAAAATATAAAGATAAATAATTATGAATTTTTTATAGATGAGGATACAGAAGGGGGTTCTTATATGGGAGTTAAGTTTATACTTGGAAGAAGTGGCTGTGGAAAAACTGAGCATATGATAAGTGAGATAAAAGAGCTTCTTAAAACAGAGGAGACATCTCCGATAGTAATACTGGTACCAGATCAGTATACTTTTGAAATGGAAAAAAGAGTAAGTTTAATGCTTGATGGCGATACAAAGGATAAATATCTTAGGGTGAGATCCATGGGTATTACATCTCTTTCAGATATTATTTCAGCTGAAACTGGTGGACTTGCAAAAACGGGAATAAATGCAGCTGGGAAATCAATGCTTATATATAAAGCGATAGAAAAAAAGTCATCTGAGCTTGAATTATTTAAAAAAGCACATACACAGCGGGGATTTACAGGCTCTATATCTGAAATGATTTCAGAATTAAAACAGTTTAAGATAAATCCTGACAAACTTGAAGAACTGTCAGCTGAGGTGGAAAACGAAAATCTCTCAATGAAACTGAAAGATATAGCTACCATATACAGAGAATTTGAAAATGACCTTCACGAAAGATATATAGATTTACACGATAGAATAGCATATATGGCAGAACATATAGAGGAGTGCAGATTTCTTGACGGGGCACATGTATATATAGACGGATTCAGCAGCTTTACTCCTAATCAGTACGATGTACTGAGAGGTATTATAAAAAAGGCAGATGAGGTTTCTATAATTCTTACTATGGACAGTCCTTTTAATTCAGGATATGCGGACTTTTTTGCATCATCAAGGACTACATACAACAGAATAAAAGATTTATGCTCTGAGGAAGGAATAAAAATACACAGGGATATAAATCTCAATTCTCAGGGAATATTGAGATTTAAAGGAAATAAAGAACTTGAGCATCTGGAAAAATATTATAATGTATATCCGTATAAAAGATATCGGGAAAAAACAGAATCTGTAAGAGTTCTTGAAGTATCGAATCTTTATGAAGAAGTTGAAAAAATAGCACAGGAAATAGCATCATCAATAAGAAAAGGAGAGTACAGATACAAAGATATAGCGGTTGCGACAAGGGATATAGACAGATACGAGTCTCTTATAAAACCTATATTTACAGAGTATGAAATACCTTTCTATATAAATAAAAAGGGTGATGCTAAGGGAAATCCTATTATAACAATGATTTTATCCTTCCTTGAAATGAAGAGAAGAAGGTATGGATATGAGATAATGTTCAGATATTTAAAGAGTGGAATACTGGATTTCAGTGACTACGAAATAAGTATGCTTGAAAATTATGTAATAGCAAATGGAATTTCAGGCTCAAAATGGTTTGAAGAAACATGGGAGTATAGGATTCCTTATTCAAACTACGATATGGAAGAAAGTGAAGAAGAACTTGAAATAAAAAGGGAAATAAATCTGATAAAACAGAGGGTAGTACGGCCAATAGAAAAATTTGAAAACAGCTTGAAGCAAAAGAGCAGAAATACGGTAGAGGATATGTGCAGATACCTCTATGAATTTATGTGTGATATAGATGTATTCGGAAGAGTAGAAAATATAATAAACGGATTTAAAGAAAGTGGCAAGCTTGAAGAAGCGGCGAGATATTCTCAGGTATGGGATACTGTTGTCGACCTTATGGATCAGATGGTTGAAATACTTGGAGATGAGAAAATATCACTTGAAAGGTTCCACAGAATTGTAAATACAGCATTTGATGAATGCAGTTTAAAAACAATACCAGCGAGTGCTGACTATGTAATGGTTACAGGTGTAGACAGAATGAAAAATCCGTATAATAAGCATTTATATCTTATAGGAACAATTGACGGTGTGTTCCCGATGGTTTCTAAAAATACAGGACTTCTTTCTGACAGCGATAGAAACAGAATATCAACACATGGGGTTGAAATAGATAAGGACAGCAGAAGCAGGGTTTATGAAGAGCAGTTTATGGTATATAAGGCACTTACAACACCTTCAGAAAAACTTACAGTAAGCTATCCTATATCTGATTACGATGGAAATACACAGAGACCGTCTATAATAGTTTCAAGAATGAAAAAACTATTTAAAAATCTGAGCTTTGAAACAAATCTTATTAAAGATGAAGGGACTGAAGAAAAAGAAATAACTTTAAATACTGTATCAAAACAGGCTTCGTTTAATAAGATGGTAGAGGTGATAAACAAGGCATCTGAAAATAAATTTAAAAATGGAATAGGTGAAGTCTGGGAGGATGTATACAGATACTATTCAGATAATGAAAGATATTCAGGTTATATGAATATGATTTCAGAGGCTCTGGATTACAGTAACCAGGAAGACGATATAAAGAAAGAAAAGATAGATAATTTATATAAGGATAAAACGGTAAGTATATCGAGAATAGAAAAATATGCAGAATGTCCATTTGCGTATTTTATAGAATATGGACTTAGAGCTAAGGAAAGAAAAGAGTTTATGTTTGCAGCTCCTGATGTGGGTAGCTTTATACATAAGGTTGTAGAGAGTTTTTCAAAGGGAATGCAGAAGGATGGAATAACGTGGCATGAAGTAGACCGCGTGTATATAAATATAAGGGCCGAAAAAATAATAGATGAAATGATAGCCAAGATACCAGGATATATACTTGAAAGTTCCTCAAAATATAAATACCTTGCCGAAAGATTAAAAAGACTTGTTATGGTGTCAATAGACATAATAGCAGAGCAGATAAGATGTGGTAACTTTGAGCCAGAAGACTATGAAGCAGTTTTCGGTAAAAGAGGAAAATACTCTTCGATAAAGGTTAAAATACATGACGACAGAACTCTTGAGCTTATAGGTAAAATAGACAGAATTGACGGATGTATAGGAGAAGAGGACAAAAAGTATATAAGAATTGTAGATTATAAGTGGGGAGATAAAGACATAAATTTAAATGAAGTTTATTACGGACTCCAGCTTCAGCTTATGGTTTATATGGACGCTATACTTGAAAGTGAAAATACAGAAAATAATACAAAATTAAAACCAGCCGGAATGCTTTACAGCAGAATGAATAATCCTATTATAAAGAGCAATGCACCTCTTAAAAAAGAAGAGGTGGACAGTATGTTCAGGGAAACATTTAAAATGAAGGGGCTTATTATAAAAAATCCAGAGGTTATGGAATATATGGACAGAAATCTGGCAAATCCAAAACAGAAGTCATCTGTAATAAGAGCAGAAACCAATAAGGACGGAACTCCTTCAAAGAATACAGCGGGAATAACAGATGAACAGTTTGAGATAATAAGAGAGTATACAAGAAAGAATATGGGAGAACTTTGTACGGGAATGATGTCGGGAAATATAAAAATAGAGCCTAAAAAATCAAACGACAGAGACGCGTGCAGATTCTGTGCATACTCTTCAATATGTAAATTTGATACGACTCTTAAAGACAATTCATATAAGGTTATATATAACATGAGTAACGACGATATTATACTTAAAATGAAGGAGGATATAAAATAATGGGTGGACCTAACTGGACAAAAGAACAGAGAGAAGTTATAGACCATAGAAATGGAAATCTTCTTGTTTCTGCAGCAGCTGGTTCTGGAAAAACAGCTGTACTTGTTGAAAGAATAATAAATATGATAACAGATAGTAACTCAAAAGTTGATATAGACAGCCTCCTTGTCGTTACATTTACAAATGCTGCGGCTTCAGAGATGAGGGAGAGAATAGGTGAGGCCATATCAAAGGCACTTGAAAAGGACCCTTCAAATGAACATCTTCAAAAGCAGATGCTACTTTTAAACAGGGCGAGTATAACTACAATACATTCTTTCTGCCTTGATGTTATAAGGTCAAATATACATCTTACAGATGTGGATCCTAATTTCAGAATAGGGGATAGTACAGAATGTGTACTTATAGAGCAGGAAGCATTAGACGAGGTATTTGAGGAAAGATACTGTGAAAATATGCTTCGTGGAGCAGGAAAAGATGGAAAAAGAGGAACTTTTTTAGAGCTTATAGAGTGCTTTGCTGAGAGAAACGGGGATAGCAGCGTACAGAATATGATACTTTCAATATATCATTTTGCAACAGCCTTTCCAGAGCCTGAAAAATGGCTTGATAAATCGGCAGAAGCGTTTAACGTTGATGATGAGTTTAAATTTTCTGAGTCTGAATGGGCAGAGGCTTCAGCAAAATACATAAAAATAGAAATAGAAGATGCAAAAGTAAAAATGGACTCAGCATATAATATATTACAGCCGTATAAAATGGATATTCCAAAGGCAGAAAAAATAATGAATGAAAAAATACAGATAGGCGAAATATGCGAGGCTTGCAACAAATCATGGAGTGATATAGAAAAGGCAATGAGTTCCTTCATAACCGAGGATTACAGAAAGGGTAAGAGAATACCAAAGGATGCTGAAATTGAAGTAACAGAGGCATGGAACGAAGCCAAGGAAATAAGGGACGGGGCAATAAAAAGAATTTCAAAGATTGCAGATGAGTTTTCAAAAAGAGATGATAGCAGTATAAAAGACGAGATGAAAAAAATCTATCCTGTAATGAGGGAAGTTTCAGATGTAGTAAAGGCATTTTCAGATAAATTCCATGAAAAGAAGAATGAAAAGGGAATAATAGACTTCAGCGATATAGAGCATCTGGCATTTGAAATACTTACTGATAAGGATAAAGATGGAAATATTGTACCATCTGAGGTTGCCAGAGAATACAGGGATGAATTTACAGAGATATTTGTAGATGAGTATCAGGATAGTAATACAATACAGGAAACAATACTTGACAGCATAGCAAACAAGGAAAATCTGAACAGATTTATGGTTGGTGATGTAAAGCAGAGTATATACAGATTCAGACAGGCAAATCCTGAAATATTCCTTGAAAAATACAGAAGATATTCAACAGATTCAGATGCCGATGAAAAGAAAATAATGCTGTATAAGAACTTCAGAAGCAGAAGTACTGTTTTAGAGGCGGTAAACTATATATTTGAACAGATTATGAGTATTAACATAGGTGAAATAGAGTACAACGAGGATGAAAAATTAAATCCCGGAGCAGCTTTTCCAGAGCCAGAGGATAATACGACAATATGTGGAGGTCCATGTGAAATATATTTAGTTGACAAGAGTATTTCAAATGAGCTTTCAGAGGAAGAGGATATAGATAATATACAGCTTGAAGCAAGAGCGGTAGGAAATATAATAAATAATCTTATAATTGGAAATGAAAATGGTGAAAAATACAAAGTATATGATAGAAAAGCAGAAAAATACAGAGATGCAAAATATAAGGATATAGTAATTCTTATGAGGGCTACTTCTCAGTGGTCTGGTATTTTTACAGATGAGCTTATAAATATGGGAATACCAGCCTATGCAGATGCTGGAAATGGATATTTTGATACAATAGAAATAAAAACAGTTATTTCACTGCTTAAAATAATAGATAATCCAATGCAGGATATACCCCTTCTTTCTGTTTTGAAATCTCCTATGTTCTCATTTACATCTGAGGAGCTGATAGATATAAGAATAGCCGATAGAAAATCAGACTTTTATACAGCTATGAAGAAGTTCTCAGAAAATGAGGATACAGGAAGTGAAAAGGTGGACAGCTTTTTAAATAAGCTGGATGAATACAGAAAGAAATCATACTATATGAGCACTGATGAGCTTTTATGGTATTTATATAATGATACAGGATATTACAGTTATCTTGGATTACTGCCTGCAGGAACGCAGAGACAGGCAAATTTAAAAATACTGTTTGAAAGAGCAAAACAGTTTGAAAATACAAGCTTCAGAGGTATTTTTAACTTTATAAACTTTATAGAAAAGCTTAAAAAATCAAATACAGATATGGGTGAAGCTAAAACAATAGCTGAAAATGCCGATGTTGTAAGAATAATGAGTATACATAAAAGTAAAGGTCTTGAATTTCCGATTGTTATATGCTCTGGAACAGGAAAAAAATTTAATAAAATGGATATGAACCGGAATGTATTGTATCATCAGGATCTTGGATTTGGACCACAGGTCGTGGATACTGAAACAAGACTGTCTTATCCGTCAGCTGTGAAAGAAGCGATAAAGAAAAGAATGATGCTGGATACACTTTCTGAGGAAATGAGAATATTATATGTTGCTTTTACAAGGGCAAAGGAAAAACTTATAATAACAGGAAGTGTAAAGGATATAGACTCAAATATGAAAAAATGGAGTGGTATATCTGAAAAAATATCTGATTCATCTACAATGTCTGCAGGTTCATTTATAGACTGGATAATGCCTTCTGTTATAAAATACAGAAGAGAAAAGGACGAAAACAACAGAAACTGGGAAATTAAAATACGGGAAAAAAGTTATTTTATCAGTGAGGAAGAAATTGAAGACGATAGAAATCTTTCAGAGGTATTCCGTGAAAGTATATCATCAAAAGGGCCTGGAAAATACTATGATGATATAAAAAACAGACTTGATTTTGTATATCCATATAAGAGAAGTACTGAAAGAGCTGGAACGGTATCTGTTACTGAAATAAAAACACTTTCAAATAAAATTAATGAAGAGGAAACAGCTGAGGATGAACAGCTTGTAAAAAAAGAACAAAGACATGTAAAAAGACCTAAATTCATACAGGAAAAATATGAAGAAGAAAAACTTACAGGTGCACGGAGAGGTACAGCTGTTCACCTTGTAATGCAGATTATAGATATAGAAAAAACAAATACAGTTGAAGAAATAAAAAAACAGATAGAAGAATTTAAAAATAAAGAAATTCTTACTGATAAAGAGGCAGAGGCGGTAAATACATATATGGTATTTAAATTCTTTAAATCAGATTTAGGTAAAAGAATGAAAGAAGCTGATTTTATAGGAAGAGAAAAGGCATTCTGCAGAAATATTGATATTGAAGATCTGTATATACACGAAAAAATAGGATACAACGAGGATATAATGCTGAGGGGGGTAATAGATTTATACTTTGAAGAAGATGGAGAAATTGTACTAGTAGATTATAAAACTGACTTTGTTAATGATGAAAACAGAGACAAGGTTGTAGACAGATATAGAAAACAGCTTGATATATACTCTGAAACACTCGAAAGAGTAACCGGAAAGACAGTGAAGGAAAAATATCTTTATCTTTTCGGAGTTAGTGAAGCGGTAAAATTATAGAAAGAGTGGTGATTCGATGAGATTTATTCATACTTCGGACTGGCATCTTGGTAAACACCTGGAGGGCCATTCAAGAATTGAAGAGCAGAAAAAATTTTGCAGAGACTTTATAGATATAGTAAATGAAAAAAACATTGATATGGTTATAATAGCGGGGGATATTTATGATACATCAAATCCACCAGCTGAAGCAGAAAAGCTGTTTTATAAAACAGTATCAGAGTTATCAGCAGATGGAGAAAGATGTGTAGTAGTTATATCTGGAAATCACGACAGCCCGGATAGAATTTCAGCGGTTGCTCCACTTGCATATGAACAGGGAATACTTATATTTGGAAAACCAATGAGTAAAACAGAAAAAGGCGTGTTTAAAGGATTTGAAATAACAGAGGCTAAGGAAGGTTTAACAAAGCTGAATATAAAAGGCGAAAAAGTAGGAATAATAACACTTCCATATCCAAGTGAAAAAAGACTTAATGAAGCAATTGACGCTGAGGATGATGCTGAAAGACAGAAATCATATTCTCAGAAGATAGGGGATATATTCAGAAATCTTGAAAAGGATTTAGAGGATGATGCTGTAAACATAGCCGTATCACATTTATTTGTTATAGGTGGTGAGAGCAGTGATTCAGAAAGACCTATACAGCTTGGAGGAAGTCTTCTTGTAGAAAGAAGGGATCTTCCTCAGAATGTAAATTACACAGCACTTGGACATCTTCACAAACCTCAGAAGGCATCAGAGCTTGGATGTGCGTATTATTCGGGGTCTCCGCTGCAGTACAGTAAGAGCGAGAGAATTTATTCAAAGGGTGCAAAAATAGTAGAAATACATCGGGGAGAAAAACCAGTTCTTGAAGATGTCGAATTTGAAAACTATAAGCCTATAGAATTATTTAAATGCAGGGGAATAGATGAAGCTGTTGAAATATGCGAAAAAAACAGCGAAAGAGATATATGGGCATATTTTGAAATAAAAACGAAAGAGGTTATATCTCGGGAAGACATAAAGAGAATGAAAAAAAATATATCTGATATTATAGAAATAAGGCCGATAATAGAGGGTGAAGAAGTTAAGATTGAGGATATAGAAATAAAAACAAAATCCATGGGAGAACTATTTCAGGATTTCTATAAATTTAATAGAGGAGCAGAGCCTTCTGGAAAGGTTATGAGCACATTTATGGAGCTCGCCTCAGAAATAGGAGGGGAGGAATAGAATGAAGCCGATAAGACTTGAAATAAAGGGATTAAATAGTTATATAAATAAGCAGGTTGTGGATTTTTCTAAGCTTACGGAAAGAGGGCTGTTTGGTATATTTGGTAAAACAGGCAGCGGAAAATCAACAATACTTGATGCCATGACTCTTGCACTTTATGGTGATATATCAAGGAGTACAAAGGAATATATAAACAGTATGTCGGATACTGCCAGTATAAAATATGAATTTGAAATAGGCGTAAAAAACTCTAGAAAGAGATATGAAGTAGAGAGAACGATAAAAAGAAATAACAGCGTTTCAAAGGGAACGAAGGGAGTAAAAACATCGTATGCAAGGATGATTGAAAAAAGAGATGACGGAACCATAAATGTTATGGCCGAAAAAGTAACTGATGTAAACGAGGCTATAATATCAGTTATAGGACTTACTTCAAATGACTTTACAAAATCTGTTGTTCTGCCACAGGATAAATTCAACGACTTCCTAAGACTTGGAGGTTCAGACAGAAGAAATATGCTTGAGAGAATATTTGGTCTTGAAAAATACGGAAGACTGCTTACAGAGAAGGTAAAAGAAAGAAAGAAGAAAAGAGAAGTTGATATAGAAAAACTCAAGGTATCACTTTCATATTATGAAGGAAAAACAAAGGAAGAATTTGATAATATGAATGAAGAACTTGCCAGACTTGGTGAGGAGATAAGACAGGAAAAGAAATCATTTGATGAGAAAAAAGAACAGTATGAAGCTGATAAAATAATATATGAAAATCAGAAAAGGCTTCTTGAATGTGAAAAAGAGCTTGAGGAATACAACGACAGAAGAGATGAAATAGAAGAATTAAGAAAGAAACTTGAAAAAAATAAAAAAGCAAACCGAATAATACCATATATAAAGCTGGTAGAAGACCTTGAAAATAAATCAGAATCAGCACTAAAACAGATAAAGGAAGCAGATAATGCTCTTATTACTCTTAGAAGAAGTGTTGAAATGTCAAAAGTTAAATATGAAAACACGAGCAATGACAAAGAAGAAAAAATACCTGTACTTAGTCAGAATAAGCTGAGATACGAAGATGCCATAAAAGATACAGAGGACGCTGTGGTATTAAAAAATGAAATTATAAATATAAAAAATAAGATTGATGTAATAAAAGATGAAAAAAAATCAGAAGAAAAAATAATGGAAGAAGATGAGGCTGATTTCAAGAGAGTTTCAGGAAAGATAAAGGAACTTAATTCTGAACTTGATGATATAAGAGTTCCGCTTGAGTATAGAAAAATGATAGAAAAAGCGGGAGGTCTGGAAGAAGAACTAAAGGAAATAACAAATGAACTGGATGAAATAAATACTACATTTGAAAAGAAAAATAATGAAAGAACGGACTTAAATTATAAATTAAGAATAAATGAAGGTAAAACAGAATCTGCGGAAAATAAGGTAAATCAATGTAAAGACAGGCTTGAAATACTCGAAAAGAAATGCCCTGCAACACAGGATGAAATACATTCAATGGAGTTAAAGCTTTCAAATATAAAAAATGAAATAGGAATTGTTCAGGAATATGAAGAAAGAAAAAATAAAATACAGGATGATTTAACTGTTATAAGAGAAAAAACTCACAGGGTGGTAAGTGAATATAAATCATGCTCTGAAAAATTGAATAGAATAAGAAAAAATATTGAGGAAGAAGAGAAAAATCTAAACGAAAAAATGTACATGAACAGAGTGCATGACCTGAGAAAAGAACTTGAAGATGGAAAGCCATGCCCTGTATGTGGTTCTGTACATCATATACTGGAAGAAGTTAAAAACTACGATGTTGAAATAGAATTAATAAAAAATAAAATTTCCGAACTTAAGCTCAATGAAATTGAGGAAAATAACAGATACGAAAAATTAAGCACAAAAAAGAGTGGTTACGCATCAGAAGAAATGATAAAAAGCAGAGAAATGAAAGAGGCTGAATTAAAACTTGGAGGCAGAAGTTCAAGAGAACTTAATAAAAAGTATGATGATGAAATAAGAATATTCAATAACCGGAGAATATCTCTTGAAAACTGGATAGAAGATAATAAAAATGCAGAATCAGACCTTGAAAAACGGAAAGAAGACTATTCACTTGTTGAAAAAGAAGGAATAAGGCTGTCAAACGAAAAGGATATTATAGATGAGTACATAAAAATGCACTCGGGAAGAAAATGTAAACTTGAAGAAAGAAAAGAAGAAATAAGCGGTGAAATCCTTCAGATAAAGGCAAAAACAAAGGTAACTGATATAAGAGAGAGATTAAATGAAATTATAAAAAATGAAGAAAGAAAAGAAGAAATAGAAGAGCTTCTCTCGAATTTAAATAAAGAAAGAGAAGAACTGGATTCTAAAAACAGAGTTCATGTTGAAAAAATAAATGCCTGTGAGCTTGAACTTTCAAATGAATTACAAAAGCAGACAATAAAGAAAGAAAGCTATCGGAAAAAAAGCAAAAAGATTGAAAATATTACAAAGGGAGAAAAACCGGAAAAGCTTCTTGAAGAAACAGAAAAAGAAATAGAAAGTATAAATTCTGCTTATAATAAAGCAAAAGAAGAATATGACAATAACTTATCTGAAATGGAAGAATACGAAAAGAGAAAGACAAGTCTTAAAGGTCAGTACGATACGTCAAGTGAACAGCTTGGAGAACAAAAGAAGGTTCTTGAAGAAATGCTTTATCAGGACAGATTTGACAGTATATATACTGTAATAAAACACGAGGAATCATTAGAAAATATAGAAATTATGAGCTCTGAAATATCCAAATACGATGAGGGAAGAAATTCATCTGATGTAAAAATAAGGGATATAAGAGAAATTCTTGGTGATAAAAAAGTCGATAACAATAAATTTGAGGAACTTGGCCTTGAAATAAGAGGCCTTGAATCTGATATTTCCGAAAAAGTTCAGACAAGGGCTGTTCTTAATTCTCAGATTGAACAGATGAGAAAAGATATAGACAAGGCTGAGAAAATAAACCTAGAATATAAAAAAGTAACAGAGGAATATAACACTCTTGAAGAAATAGGAAAAGTAATACGGGGAAATAAATTTGTCGAATATGTAGCATCGAATCACCTTAAATATATAGCGCTTGAGGCTTCTAATAAATTATCTTCTATAACTGGTGGAAGATATGCTCTTGAGATAAACTCAGCTCTTGAGTTTGTAGTCAGGGATAACTTCAACGGTGGAGAAAGAAGGGGGATAGAAACTCTTTCTGGTGGAGAAACATTCCTTACATCACTATCTCTTGCACTTGCCCTATCATCACAGATACAGATGAAGGGAAGCGCTCCTCTTGAATTCTTCTTCCTTGATGAAGGATTTGGATCACTGGATACAGAACTCTTAGATACGGTTATGGAAGCCCTTGAAAAGTTACACAAATCAGATTTAAGCATAGGAATAATTTCACATGTCGAAGAACTTAAAAACAGGGTACCGGTAAAATTAATAGTTTCTGCAGGAGATATAGGCGAAGGCTCATCTGTAAAACTAGAATATAGTTAAAACTAATTTTTATTAAATATTTTTTATAAACACAATGTCTGTACTTGAAAAATTTATATAACATAGCTATAATGTATAGTAACTGTAAATAAAAGAAAATAGATAAAATACAATAAAAATTAATAGGAGTGTGGTTAAATTTGGAATCGCTCAGTAGCTGGGTTCAGATTATAGTGATAGTTCTTCTTATAGGAGGATCGGCGTTTTTCTCAGCGTCAGAAACGGCACTTATGTCGTTAAGTAAAATAAGATTAAGACATATGCAGGAGGAAGGTGTTAAGAATGCCGATTTAGTGGCAAGTTTAATAGAAACACCTACGAAGCTTTTAAATACAATACTTATAGGAAACAATGTTGTAAATATAGCAGCAACATCTATATCTACAGCTCTTCTTACAAGTAAATTGGGGGCAAATGGTGTTGCAGTAGCCACTGCGGTAATGACCCTTTTAGTTCTTATATTTGGGGAAATAACTCCAAAATCAGTAGCTGCAAATAATTCAGAGTCACTCTCTCTGAAGGTATCAAAGGTTATAAAGGTGATAATAACAATACTTTCACCAATAGTGTTTGTATTTACACTTGTAACTAAAGTAATATTTAAACTTATAGGTGTAAAAATAAATGAAAAAGATTCATTCATAACTGAAGAAGAATTAAAAACAATGGTAAATGTCAGTCATGAAGAAGGTGTCCTTGAAATAGAGGAACGTGAGATAATAAATAATGTCTTTGAATTTGGTGACATGCAGGCAAAAGATGCCATGATTCAGCGTATGGATATGGTTACAGTTGAAATAGATGATAGTTATGATGATATTATAGAAGTATTCAAAGAAGAAAAACTAAGCAGACTGCCAGTATTTGAAGAGTCTGTGGACGATATAGTTGGTATAATCAACATAAAAGATATGATATTCCTTTCAGATGAAGAAGTATCGAAGTTTACTGTAAGGGAATATATGAGAGAACCATTCTTCACATATGAATTCAAGAAGATTACTCAGCTTCTTGAAGATATGAAAAAATCAAAGGCTCAGATGGCGATAGTTCTTGACGAATATGGTGGAACATCAGGACTTCTTACAGTTGAAGACCTTGTTGAAGAAATCGTAGGGGATATAGACGATGAATACGATGAGGACGAAGACGATATAGTAGTAGTAAAAGAAGATGAGTATATAGTTGATGGAAGTACAAGAATATCAGATGTAAATGAAATGATAGGAACAGAAATTGAATCAGAGGAATTTGATTCTATCGGTGGATATCTAATAGGATATATTGATGGTCTTCCAAAGGAAAAAGAAGTAATAGAAATAGGGAATGTAAAATTCTGTATCGAAAAACTAGAAAAGAATAGAATTTCAAAAATACATATATATACTTAATCGGAAATATATACGTAAATAAAATAAAAAAGAAGTTCGGGATTTAATCCTGAACTTCTTTTTTATTTATAATCGCTTAGAAGCTTTTTACTTCTTCTATTTTTTCACCTGTTTCTATATCATAGAAATCTATATCTATGATTATTTCGTCTTCGTGACTGTGATCGTGTCCACATTCACATTCTTCATAGTGGTCATGAGGTTCATGATCGCAACCACATCCACAGTGTTCAAGTGAATCTTCGTTATCTTCAGTATTTATTTCAACTATTGCAACAGAATGAGTTCCGTCTTTTGGAATAGATGTACTTCCTGGGTTTATAACTATTAATCCGTCATCAATAGTAAATTCCTTAACATGTGTGTGTCCAAGTATAAGGAAATCAGCATTCATCATTTTAGATTTTTCTATTATTTCTTCTCTTGATTCTGTATAACCGTGATTAAGCACAAATCTTAATTCATTAAACTGTGCAACGGCATAGGGAGACTGAATAGGATGATTTAAAACCATCTGGTCTACATCGGCTTCACAGTTTCCTTTTACAAATAAAATATTGTCTGTTTCATTAAGTTTTTTTATAAGTTCCTTTGGATTATATCCTTTAGGAAGGTCATTTCTTGGTCCATGATAAAGTATATCTCCTGCATGAAGAAGTATATCACAGTCAGAAAGAAGCTCCATGGCTTTATCAAAGTAAAGTGAACTTCCGTGAGTATCACTAAGTATTCCTATTTTCATAAGTATCCTCCAATTTTTATAAGAATTTTTTCGAAACCCTGTTCCAGAATTCATAGTCTGAAAGTCTCAAAAGTTTTAGTTTAACATCAGATGTAAAGACTTTTATGTCTGATATTTTTTTTAGCCTGTATTCAACTCCGTCAATAACTATAAGCACAGAGTCCTCAAATCTAAACTCCGGAATTATTCTAATGTCTGTATCCTTAGGCACTATTATACTTGAAGTAAAACTTCTGTATGCATTTGTATTTATAGGAGACAGAGGAGTAAGTTGCATAACGTCTACATTGTAGTCTATTATACTTCCACCTGCTGAATATGAGTAAGCTGTGGAACCAGTCTGGGAACAGATTATCATACCGTCACCACTGAAGTTTTCTACTTTTTTGTTGTTTACATAAAGAGCAAGATGCAGAGTTCTGCATTTATCACCCTTTACAACAATCTCATTTAAAGCGTAGAAATCCACGCAGCTCTGCTCAGTACAAATCATTGCCTGAAGTATTGGAACTTCCTGTACGATACAGCTATCGTTTAAATAGCCTTCTATGAAATCATCTATTTTATCAGGCATTATTTCTGGGAAAAATCCTAAATGACCTGTATTAATTCCGACTATGGGTATTTCTGGATAATTAAATTTTCTTACTGTACTAAGAAATGAACCGTCACCACCGATAGAAACTATAAGTTCTGTATCTGGTAAAAGATCGTCTGAAACTGAAAATCCAGCGCGTAAAAGTTTTCCTACAAGAAGATCCTTTGTTTCTAGTGACTTTTCAAGATTATTTGAAACTACTGTTATGATTCTATTTTTCATAAATTCACCTCTTTTTGCATATCATCAGTATTATAGCATATTTATATATAATATTTAAACATATAGCCCTATTAAAATATTTATAGTTAAACTATATCTAATATTGAATTAAAAACATCAAAAAAATATTGATATATGATACAATTAAAATGTACATACTTTTTTAGGGGTGATAGTTTGTTTAAAGCAGAAAATATTACAAAACAATTCGAACATTTTAAACTTGAAAATATAAATTTTACATTGAAACCAGGGGAAACTCTTGTGATAATAGGTGACAATGGTTCTGGAAAGACAAGTATAATAAACCTTATAATGGGACTTATAAGACCTGATTCAGGAAGAATGGAACTGATGGGAATTACAGAACTGGAAGATCCCATAACTTATAAAAATAATATAGGTTTTATTTACGATGTATTTAATTTCTATCCAAATTTAAAACTGAGGGACTACAAAAGAATAATATCCATGTTTTATAGTAATTTTGATGAGGATATGTATGAAATGTATTTCAGAGGATTTAAGTTAAATCCAGAGGAAAAGATAAAAAATCTTTCAAAGGGTCAGTGTGAAAAAATAATGATAACAACGGCTCTTAGTCATCATGCAAAGCTGATAATATTTGATGAGCCTGTTTATGGAATGGACAAATCAGTAAGGGATGAGCTTGTTAAAATAGTTAGGGATTACATAAAAAAAGAAAATGCATCGGTAATACTTTCAACTCACAGTATGTATGATATAGATGATATTTACGATAAAGTTATGTATATCGAGCAGGGAAAAGTAATCCTTAATTTAAGTAAGGAAGAAGTAATGAGAGAGTTCAGGATAGTCAGAACGAGCAGGGATAAGCTTGAAGATATGAAGGAAAATATAGTAGCTGTTGAGCATTACAATAGATATAGTGAAGCATTAATTAAAATTGACGGTGATGAAACAATAAGAAAAATACTTAAGAATGCAGAATGTCATAAAATAAAGAATCCTGATATAGAAGATATAATATATTACTATAAGCTGGGTGGTGAGAATAATGATTAATTTTATAATTAAGGATCTGTTTGTTTTCGTAAAATCTGAAAAAATGAGTATTTTAAAATATTCAGCTGCTTTTATAGTCATATATTTCTTTTTAAATGAAATATCATACTATATGATACCTGTGCTTGTAACATATTTTATAATGATAGGGATATTTTCAACAGATTATGAGAACAAAACATATAGATTTATAAGAAGTCTTCCGATGGAAGAGGATAGAATTGTATATGCAAGATACGCAACAACAATTATACTATCTATTCTTGTTATTATAGTAAATAATATTATATGCAATATATTATCGGTTTACTTTTTCAGAGAAATAGTTTTAAATGATATATTATTTTCATTCTCAATAATACTTGTAATATCTTCATTTGCACTTCCAATGTTCTTTAAATACGGATATGAAAAGATAAAAATACTTGTAGGTGCAATGGGAATAGGTACATTTCTTGTTATGAGTTCATTTATGAGAGTTTTATCTGATAAAATACATTTTATAAAACATACGAGAGAAAGTATAATAAGTGCTCCAGTAGTTTCATCTGAAGGACAGCAGCTGTTTTTATTCGATAAGATATTCAGCGGTATGGTAGAGATGATAAATGTTGATTTATTAAATATATTTGTAATAACGGCGATATCAGGAATTTTATTTTTAATATCAATGAAAATTTCAGTAAATATTATGAATAATAGCAGATACAATAGATAAAATAAAGACAGGTGGTTGATAAATGAATAAGTTTTTAAAAATTTCACGGAAAATTGCAGCTATAGGAATTATTTTTATTGGGTTTATGAGTATTCTTTATGAAGGAAAAGTAGATAAAAAAGACTATGAGGATAAAAACATGAATGAAGTTATAGTCGATTTTGAGTCTAAAAAAAGCGTAAATAATGGAACGGTAATAAGATATAAAATATATAATAATAGTAAATATAAATATATACTAGAAAGTGCTATTATGAAATTTGAAAATAGAATTTTAGATGAGAATGGCAAAAAAGCGTATATATATATTGAGATTGAAAGAGAAGAAAATGAATCAAATTATAAAAGCTGTGTATATGGTATAGAGCCAAGAAAAAATGGATATATGGAATTTACAATTCCAAAAGGTGTTACGCTTGATGAGAAGTGTTTTAACATTGACGCTACAAGTATAGAATATACAGGAAGCTTTATGGTAGATTTTCCACTTCTGGAGGGATTGAGAATACCTGTTGAACAGAATACGGGTAACTGGGCGGTAAAAGCCATAGACTAATAAAATAGTAAAAAATAATATATTTATTCAAATGAAAACAAGTTAAATTACAGGAGGTGTATTATGTCAATTGAAAAAGTAAGAGATTATATGAAAAAGTTTGGAAGAGAAAATGAAATAATAGAGTTTGATAAATCAAGCGCTACTGTTGAACTTGCGGCTGAAGCGGCTAATACTATACCAGCAAGAATAGCAAAGACTTTATCATTCAAAGTTGGAGAAGGCGCTATACTTATAGTTATGGCGGGAGATGCCAAAATAGACAATAAAAAATACAGACACGAATTTTCATGTAAGGCAAAAATGCTTTCACTTGACGAAGTTGTAGAATTTACAGGTCATGAAAAAGGTGGGGTATGCCCATTTGCAATTTATAGAGATGACGTAAAGGTATATCTTGATGAGTCTATGAAAAGATTTGAAACTTTACTGCCAGCAGCAGGAAGTAGCAACTCTGCAATAGAATTAACTTGTGATGAAATGGAAGAAATATCTTCAAACTTTGCTAAATGGGTTGATGTTTGCAAAGGATGGCAGGAAGAAAACTAGAGGGAAAAGGTAGGAAACAAAGTTGTTTAAAAAGGAATTTCAGAAATATAATTTAATGTCTTATACTTCTGAGTATGACATGAAATTGAAGGATTTACTTATAGATGAGCTTAACTTTTCAGTAAGATCAATATCAAAAATGAAAAGAGAAAGAACTATATATGTAAATGGAGAGTATAAAAAGCCTTCGCTGGATGTAAAAAAAGGCGATGTTATAGAAATAGAAATAAACGAGGAGATGTCTACTTTTGAAGCACAGAACCTTGAAAATATAAAATTTCTATATGATGATTTTGATATAGTAATGGTTGATAAGCCTCCATTTATGGTAGTACATCCGACTAAAAGTCATTTTGATAATACACTTGCAAATGGCGTTACAAACCATATAATAAAAAATGGTGAAAAGGTAAGAATAAGATTTGTAAACAGACTTGATATGAATACATCTGGTCTTGTAATAGTCGCTAAAAATGCCTATGCTCACCATATAATGTCTGAGGACATGGGTAGAAATGATGTTGAAAAAAAATATATAGCTGTTGTTAAGGGTGTAATGGAAAGTGACTTTGGAACAATAGATAAACCTATTTACAGACCTGATGATGATTCTATAAAAAGAGTTATAGATGAAAGAGGTCAGAAATCGGTAACGCATTACAGGGTTCTTGAAAGATTAAAAAATGCAACTGTTGTGGAGTTAAAACTAGAAACAGGAAGAACACATCAGATAAGGGTTCATCTTTCTGATATTGGACATGGAATAATAGGAGATGAACTGTATGGATATACAGATGAAAGTCTTATAAACAGACAGGCTCTTCATGCGTACAGTCTTAAATTCAAACAGCCAAGAACAAGAGAGAATTTAACTTTCAAGGCTGATATACCTGAAGATATGGTCAAACTTATAGAAAAGCTTAGAACGGAGGAACTAATTTGATAATACATAAATTTACAGTACATGTTCTTGATAAAAATAGTGATGTACCAATACTTAATGATTTTGAGGGACAGGTAAGTCAGGAAGTTGACGGATTTTTCCAGAAGATAATAAAAAGAGTCAGCAGAGATGATGATTTAAGAAAGGCAGTATTTAAAAATTATAACGAAAACAGAATAAGAAAATGCTGTGAGCAGATTATATACGATGATAATACCTTTATGGATAACTCAAAGGAAATAGCATCGTATATATTCGACATGATGAAGGCAAATGCAGGTATGGAGTCATGCGACCTTGCGATATGTCTTTATACAGTAAAAGAAGAAAAATATATAGCACTTATAAAACTTGACTATAAAAAGCTTTATACACATTCAATTGAATTCTTAGATGATAAATTCAATATACAGCTTGTATCAAATGAAGTTGGTATGCAGGAATCGCAGAGAATAAAACAGGCAGCGTTAATAGGTGTAAGTGGAATGAATGACGAATATCAGCTGAGAGTTCTAGATAAAGATGCTGAAAAAACAGGTAATCCTTCTAACTTCATAAAAGAATTTCTTGATGCCGAAAGAATAGATGATGATAAGTACATAACAAAAGTATTTAAAAATTCAGCTGATGGATGGATAACAAACGCTATGGCAAATGATATAAAACGGGCTGAGGATGCAAGAAGTATATTAAATTATACTCTTAAAGAACAGCAGACTGTGGATGTGGAAGAATTTGCTGAAAGAGCAATAAAAGACGATGTTCTTAAAGAAGGATTTAAGGAAATGATGAACGATAAAGGAATAGAAGAACCGTTCAGTATAGATAAAAAATGGGTTGAAAAGAAGCTTAAAAAGAGAAGTATAAAAACAGACAGTGGATTTGATATAAAGGGAAATCTTGTGGATTTCGAAGATCCGATGAAATACAGTATAAGTAAAAATGAAGACGGAACTGTAAATATAGTAATAAAAAATATAAACTTCTTTGAAGAAAAATAAATAAATGATATATAAAAAAGCCGGTGATATTTTATCAACGGCTTTTTTAGCTGTTTATAGTTAAATTTCTATAAACAGTTACTATTAATTTGATTTAAGCACTGAATAAAAGATTACTGATTATCTTCTATATATTTGCAAATATCAGCTATACATTTAAAGTTTTCAGTTTCTTCGTCGGGTATTTCTATGTCGAATTCGTCTTCTAGTGCCATTATTATTTCTACAGCGTCAAGAGAATCCGCTTCAAGATCATCAACTAATGATGATTCCATTGTGATATTGTCAAGATTATCAAGACCTAATTGTTCTGCGATTATTTCTTTTATTTTTTCAAACATTATTTATCCTCCTCGATAAAAAACATATAATTTAATAGTAGTTTAATATATTATAGATTAAATTTCAATACAAAATTCGCTATATATTGAAAAAAATAAAATGCTGTTTATTACTAGAAATAACGTTTTTCTTGGAAAATACTAATATATAATGTTATAATTAAATATATTTAGGGATAAAGTGGAAAATATGAAAAGCTAAGAATTTGTTAAATAAATAAGAATTTAAATAATAAGGAGGCCTTGAACGATGAAAAACACAGTAACAATAAAGGACGTTGCTAAAAAAGCCGGTGTATCCATATCAACTGTTTCTAGAGTAATAAATAATTCAAAACCGGTAACTGATGAGATAAAACAAAAGGTAATCGAAGTAATTAAAGAAACAGGATATGTTCCAAATCCTCTTGCGAGAAGTCTTGTAACTAAAAAAAGTCAGCTTATAGGGGTGGTTGTTCCAGAAGTTTCTGATTCATTTGTAAATGAAATATTAAACGGTATAGAAGAAATAGCTAGAATGTATAATTATGATATACTTTTATCAAATACATATTCAAATAAAGAACAGGAAATGAAAAGTATAAATTTATTAAGAGCGAAACAGGTTGAAGGTATAGTAATGATAAATTGGCACCTTGAACAGGAACAGATAGATTTTATAAATAACAGTGGTATACCAGCTACATATATAAGTAAAACTGCACGTGGATTTGATATTCCAACAGTAAGTGTAAATAATGAAAAAGCAACTTATGATATGACCAAGCATCTTATAGACCTTGGAAATAAAAAGATTGCATTTATAATGACAAGTATATCAGATACTACTCTTGAAAATGAAAGATTAGATGGATACAAAGCGGCATTAAATGACGGCGGACTGGAATTTGATGAAAGAATTGTAAGACACGGAGATGTAAAATATTCAGATGGATACGAAGCAGCAATATCAATACTTGAAGGAGATATAATACCAGATGCTATATTTGTAACAGGTGATGAGGCGGCAATAGGTGCTTTAAATGCTGTTTTAGATAAGGGATACAGCGTACCAGAGGATATATCAGTAGCAGGATTTAATGATGTAAAAATAGCGAAAATGTACAGACCTAAACTTACAACAGTGCATCAGCCACTGTATGATATGGGAGCTGTTGCTATAAGGATGGTAATAAAGATGATAAACGGAGAGGGAATAGAAAAGAACAGATTCGAATTACCACACAGAATAGAGGACAGAGAAAGTACAATAAAAAGATAAATTATATTATTAGAAATAGAACAAAAGATAGAATAAATTTATCTTACAACTAAAAATCACTTTAAAAAAAATAATATTTGTTATATAATAAATATAAAGAAATCCTGGAACATACGAGAGGACCTTCTATATTCAACCGACAAATTTAATTCGGGAGATTGAAGTTTTATAGTAAGTATGATAAGCCTGTTTCTTAATAGGACATCAAAAAACTTTAGACAAATCACCCACCTGGGAGTATCTCGGGCATGAATTTTAAATGGTCCACGATGTTTCGGGAAGATAAAAAGCATTGCTTTTAAGCAGTGCTTTTTATTTTTATGTACAATATGATTTTTAATTAACGTAGTATAAAAAATCTGATATTATATAAAAGAGATATAAAATACAATTAATGGTGATAATATGGACAGATATAAGTTTAATATTGAAGCAGGAAAAGGTGCTAAATATATACAGATATACAATCATATAAAAAAGATGATTTTAAAGGGTGAAATAAAAGAAAATGAAAAATTACCGCCGATAAGAAAAATGGCCGATCTTCTTGATATTAACAATACAACAGTTGTAAAAGTATATGAAATTCTTGAAAACGAAGGCTATGTATATAAAACTGTCGGAAGTGGTACCTTTGTATCAAAGAGAAAAGCAGAAAAAAATAAAAAGCTGGAAGATAAAGACTGGCTTATACACTTTGACAATGGGAATCCTTCTAATGATATGTTTCCAATAGAAGATTTTAAAAAGGCCATTAATATGGCGCTTAATGAATCAGGCTCAACTATATTCGAATATGATGAAGGTCCGGGAAATGAAAAACTAAGGGAAAAAATAGCTGAATATCTGAAAAGGGATAATATAAATACAAGTATAGACAATATACAGATAATATCTGGTGCACAGCAGGGTATAGATATAGTCTGTAAAGGTATAATTAACTATTCAGACGTAGTATTTGTAGAGGAGCCTACATATAATGGTGCTATTGAGGTATTCAAGAGCAGGGGAGCCAAAATAATACCTATTCCGATGCTTGACGATGGAATAGACATAGGAATATTAAAATTAAAATTAGAAAAAATAAAACCAAGAATGATATATGTAATGCCAAATTACCAGAATCCAACGGGAATATCATATTCAGAATATAAAAAGAAAAAGTTAATCGAACTGTCAGAGGAATATGATTTTTATATTCTTGAAGATGATTTTATAAGTGATTTTAAATTTGATAATGAAAATAACAGAACTATGAGAAGTTATGACCAGAATGGAAGGGTAATATATATAAAGAGTTTCTCAAAAATATTTATGCCGGGTCTTAGAATAGGTACGGTTGACATTCCAAATGAGCTTATAAAAAGAATTCTATGGGCAAAATATTCATCAGATATATCAACTCCAGGGCTTATACAGAGTTCACTTTATTATTACATGAATGAATTTGACTGGGATAATCATATGAAGAGTGTGGAAAAGATATACAATAGTAAATACAGAACAGCCAGGGAATGTATAGATAAATACTTCAAAGGAAAAATAAAAACAAGAAAGTCATGTGGTGGAATAAACTTCTTCTGTGAACTACCGAGAGGATGCAATGCACAGGAATTTACAGAGTATATTTACAACAAGGGGGTATTAATTCTGCCAGGTTATTATTTCTATGAAAATATAATAGACGACAGATATTTTAGGATAAATGTTGCTGGAGAGAGTGTGGAAAATATAATAAAGGGTATAAAAATAATAGCTGATGGGTTTGATGAGTTTATATTAAAGAACAAAGTAATAGAAAATAAAAGGAGCAATAAAGTTTTCTATTAACAAGAATAATAGATTTACAATATTAGTAATATAGATTAAAATATATTGGAAATATAAAAAATAAATAATACAAAGGAGAGGGAATATGATAGATCAGAAGTTAATAAACAGAATAAATGAACTCGCAAGAAAAAATAAAGCTGAAGGACTTACTCCGGCTGAAACAAAAGAAAGAGAAAAATTAAGAAAGATATATCTTAATGAATTTAGAAAAGGATTCAGACAGAGACTTGAAAGTATAGAAGTTGTATCTCCAGAAGAATATGAAAAAAGAACAGGTAAAAAACCAGGAGAAAAATGAGTAAAAGAAGAAGTTGTCATAGAAGAACAATAGGATATTAAAAAGGCTATTAATCGTGTATTAATAGCCTTTTTTTATTTTAATTATTTTATTTTAAAATTTAAATTTATCGTATATTGAATTTAACCGTATTTCTGATTATATATTGAAGTATTCACAAAGCTCATGAAGGAATTTGTTTTCAAGAGGAGTGAATGTTTTTTTCTTGGAATATATAAAATAGAATTTACGTGAAAAATCAACGCCTTTTATATTATAAGCTTTTAAGCTTCCGTTTTTTATATATTCAATAGCTGATCTCTTTGAAATAAATGATACACCAAGTCCGAGTTTTACCATTTCTTTTATAGACTCGTTGGACTCAACATGAGCAAGAATATTCATTTTTGAAGTTGCAAAATTCCGTTTTTTTAGCGTTTTGAAAATAAGATCCCTTGTACCAGAACCTTCTTTTCTCATTATAAAATTGAAGTTATACAGCTCGTCTATATCTATTTCTCCATTGTCATTTTCGATTTCGAAATTGGCAGGAGTTATAAGAATAAGTTTATCATCAAGCAGATTCATATATTTAATCTGGGGGTTATTTACCTTTGAACCAACAAGTCCGAAACTAACCCTTTCATTTAAAATTTCAGATATTGCAAATTGTGAATCATAGTGGCTTATGCTGAATTTTACATCGGGATATTTTGAAGAGAAACTCTTCATAAACTGAGGCAGAATATAAGTTTCTGGAATGGAACTACACGCGATATCTATAAGCCCTTCTATTTTACCTGAGTATTCCTTTATATCATAAATAGCTCTTTTACAGTTATTCAGTATATATATTGCATGGTCATATAATATTTTACCGGAATCAGTCAAAGTTATGGTTTTATTACTTCTATTTAACAGGACTGTCTCAAGCTCGTTTTCCAAATTCTGAATATGAGCACTTACTGTAGGCTGAGTAAGAAACAGCTCCCTTGAAGCCTTGGAAAAGCTCTGATGCTTTACAACGGCTACAAAAACTTCAAGTTGTTTAAAATCCATTAAAAAACCTCCTTAGTATGAAATAAATTATTATAAATATTTAAATAGAACGTTGAAATTTAATTATTCCATTAATATAAATGTATACTTAAAATAACAAAAATAAAAATATTCTTGACAGAATATTTTTATAAATGCTCTATTATTTTTACATAATATATTGCTCTGATAAAGAACACCTATAGAGATATTATAACACGATGAGATATTAAATATAGTTATCAAATAAATATATAAATAAAAACTATACCTGTATATTTATAAATAGAAATTATCTATTTATAGTACAAATTAATTTAAAGTAGATAGTCAGTATATAATTACTGTTTAGTTTAAAAAGATTTAAATTTTATTAAATGTAAAAATAGTAATCTATTTTTGATTTTAAATTTTACTGTGCTATAATTAATATATTAGATTAGAATTTAAAGATAGATTTTAACTTGACAATAAATAAAAATGCAGATAATCCCAGTTATCTGTATTTAAAATATAAATCGATAACATATAACCGAAGACCATAAATTCTAATCTGAATTATCGTTAAATATAGGAAAAGCAGTAAAAAATATTTTACTGCTTTTTCTATTTTCTTAATAATTATATATAAATGTATAAAGTAGTAAAAATATATTGTTTTAAATAATTAGATTGCTTATAATGTATATAAGCAATCTAAAATTGCAGAAAGTTTAAAAAACTTTAATTTCTTTTCAATTTGTTAAAGGGTGATAATATATTAATTTAGTGTATATTATTATCCTTTATTTTTAAATAAAAAATTAGATTTTATTAAAAAATATGAATTTAAAATAATTATATATTATCATATATTATTATTGACAAATATGGTGGTAAAGTATTATATTATAAATAATTATCTATGGATTTGTACTTTTTAGACATCGTATTTTAAACGATCTTTTAAATATTTATATATAACCAGTAACATACTAAACAGATATAAATCTATATGATAAAGATTCGACTCAACTATTAAAAGTCTACAGAATAGCAGCGGTATTTATATACTGCTGCTATTTTATTTTAATAAATTAATAAATATTTAATATCAGTATGATATAATAGAACAGTTGTGTTATATAGACCTTAACAGGTTTGATTTGAAGAGAAAAAGAGTAGTTATTTTACTGCTCTTTTTCTTTTTATATTATAAATTAATCTGGTTGTGTTAATATTAGATAATAAATATGGATTTTCAACAATATTAAATTCTGATAAGATAGTAACTATAAATATATGGAGTTGAAAAAATTTGTTTTAGATGTAAAATTAAAAATGATATTATTTTGTTAAAATAGAAATGGAAATGAGGCGATAATCTATGTCTGAAACTGGTAAGAAAGTTCTTAGAGAGGATATTATAAAAAAAGCATCTGTTCTTTTTTTAAAACAGGGATACAATAAAACGACTATAAGACAGATTGCGGATGTAACAGGACTTGGGAGAGGACATCTTTATTATTATTTTAAGAAAAAAGAGGATATACTTTTATATTTATACAGGGGACTTTTAGAAAAAATATATAGCAGTATCTCTGAAAAATGGGGAATAAAAAATGTAGTAGACGATTATATAATAGCCCAGTATATATTTATACATTTGATTACAAGTTCTGGCAGACTTTTCAGACTGTATATAGAAGCATCTGAAGTAGCGACAATAAGAAAAGAATATATAAACATACTTACAGAAATGTTTATGGAAAAAATAGAAAAGACAGATTACAAATTTAATAAGATAGATGTATGTACAAGTATATCGATAGGATGTGCTGGAGAAATAGAACTTATGAGTCAGTATTATAAAGGTGAGTTTTACGAGGATATAGATTATCTTATAAAATCAATAATAAAAGTAAGACTTTCAATAATAGGAATAGACAATGTCGATATAGACGAGGTAATCGACAGAATCAGTTTTTCAGACCACGATTTTAACATAGAGGAAAACATAGAAAAACTTATAGAAATGTAAATAGAATTAAAAGAGTACGGAAATTATTTTTCCGTACTTTTTTTATTATAGAGTTATCTGAAAAACCAAATCATAGCTTTAAGGTGTAATACTACAGATATTTGTATTTTATAAAATGAGGTCAGGAAGGATTTATGAATATTTTATGAAAAAAATAGGCGTGCCTAAGTAAATTCGTAAATCTGATTGACAATTTATTGGGTATGCCCTATAATTAGCTTTATTAAAAAGTTAGGCATACCCAAAAAGGAGGTTAAAATGAAAAGATTAGCGGAGAAGATAGCTGAGAACAGCAGAAAAATACTGGTAATAGCGATTATCCTGCTTATACCAGCAGTTCTGGGATACTTAAAAACGGATATAAACTACGATATATTAAGTTATCTTCCAGAAGACGTATCGACTATGAAGGCTGAAAAAATTCTTAAAGATGATTTTGATTGTGGATCGCTTGCAATGCTTCAAGTCGAAAATATGCCGGATAAAGATGTTGAAAAGATAAAGACAAAAGTTGAAAAAGTAGATGGTGTACAGGATGTAATGTGGATTGATGATTTTCTGGATATAACAGTACCAAAAGAAATGCTTCCAAAAGAAGTAAGGGATATGTTATATACTGATAGCTCGACAATGATGGTAATAAAACTAAAAGAAGGTACAGCGGATGAGGAAACGCTTAATGCTGTACAGCAGATAAGGAATGTAGCAGGAAGACAGGCATTTTTGAGTGGTATGTCCGGAATTATAAAAGATACAAAAGATCTTTCTGATATAGAAACACCTTATTATGTAATAGTTGCCGGAATACTTACGATAATAGTTTTACTTCTTACAATGGAATATACAGCAATTCCATTTGTATTCCTGGCAAATATAACAATGGCGATAATATACAATTTCGGAACAAATATGATATTTGGAGAAATATCATATATAACAAAAGCCCTGAGTGCAATACTTCAGCTTGGAGTAACAATGGACTATTCCATATTCTTACTGCACAGGTATGATGAAGAGCTGCTCGAAACGGATGACAGAAAAAAGGCGATGAGTCTTGCAATTCAGAATACAGTAACTTCAGTAGTGGGAAGTTCACTTACAACAGTAGCAGGATTTTTAGCATTATGTGCGATGGACCTTTCACTTGGAACAGATATAGGGCTTGTAATGGCAAAGGGAGTAATAATAGGTGTTATAACAACAGTTACAATACTTCCTGCTTTAATACTGAGATTTGATAATGTTATACATGCACATAAGCATAAAACAATACTTCCTACATTTGAAAAGATATCTGATTTTGTAGTAACTCACTATAAAAAAATCACTGTGTTATTTTTAATTATTTTAATTCCTGCAATATACGGAAATAATCATGCACAGGTATACTACAATCTGGATGAAACACTGCCTAAGAACCTTCCTTCAATAGTGGCAACTGAAAAGATGAAGAAAGACTTTGATATGAACAGTACAAATATAGTTCTTGTAAAAGATAGTGTGGAAGATTACAAGGTAGAGCAGATGGTAAGAGAACTTGAAAATGTAGACGGGATAAACTCAGTAGTGGCCATGGAAAAGATTGTAGGACCGGGCTTTGTACAGGAAATAATACCAGATGATCTTATAAAAGAAGTTAAATCAGGCGGATACGAACAGATAATAATAAATTCAAAATACAGAGCGGCAACAGATGAGTGCGGAATTCAGATAAAAGAAATGAATAAAATAGTTCATAAATATGATCCAGATGGAATGATAGGTGGAGAGGCTCCTCTTACGGATGACCTTATTAAAATAGCCGATACTGATTTCAAGAAGGTAAGTGCTGTATCAATAATTGCTATATTTGTGATAATAGCATTTATATTTAAATCAGCTGTGGTACCGGCATTACTTGTGGCAGTAATAGAAGGTGCGATATTTATAAATCTTGGAATACCATTCTATACAGGAAATATTCTTCCATTTATAGCCTCAATAGTACTTGGAACTATACAGCTTGGAGCAACAGTTGACTATGCGATACTTCTTACATCGAGATTCAGGGAAGAGCTTGAAAAAACAGATGATAAATACGAGGCTATGAGAATATCTATAAAACGGTGCGGAAGATCTATTGTTACAAGTGGAGCATCATTCTTCAGTTCAACAATAGGAGTAGGTATAATATCAAAGCTTGAAATGATAAGTTCGCTATGCTCTTTAATAGCAAGAGGAGCTATCATAAGTATGTTTGTAATTTTATTTATGCTTCCAGGTCTTCTTCTTATAAGTACAAGATTTATAAAACAGAAGTCTGTAAAAGTAAAAGAACGGTAAATATACAGGAGGGTTAATCATGAAAAAAGGAATAAATAAAAAAGGTGCAATTTCAATAATGAGTGCTGCAATAATTGCAGGAACATCAATTCCAATATATGCACAGAGCAGCTATATAAAAAAAGATGAAACAGTTTATTCTATACTTTCACCAGATGGAAGTGCTCAGAAAAATATAGTTTCAGAATGGATAAGTGGAGATGATTCACTTGATGAGATAAACGATAAAAGTATACTTAAGGGAATAAAAAATGTAAAGGGAGATGAAAAGCCCGATATAGATGGAGAAAATGTAAAGTGGAACACTAATAAGGAAGATCTGTATTATCAGGGAAATACAGATAAAAAACTTCCAATAAGTGCAGATATAGAGTATACACTTGATGGAAAAGAAGTAAAACCAGAAGATATCGAAGGACAGTCTGGTAAAATAAAAATGACAATAAGATTAAGTAACCACGAACAGAGAAGTGTAACAATAAATGGTAAGGAAAGAACAGTTTATGTACCATTTGTAACAGCTACTGAAGTAATACTTCCAAGACATAATTTTAAGAAGGTTAAAGCAAGCAGTGGAAAATTACTAGATGATGGAAAAAACAGCTCAATAACTGCAATATCATCACCAGGGCTTAAATCATCAATAGACCCAAATGGAAATCTTGGAAGCCTGTTTAATGAAATAAGTTCTACAATAGTTATAGAGGCAGAGGCAAAGAATTTTGAATCTCCTGAAATAATGATAGCAGCGACATCAGAAATACCAGACCTTGGAGATATAGATGAAAGCGCTGATATGGGAGATTTAAAGGCAATGATAGATAAATTCAAGGCTGCAGGAGATGAACTTATAAAAGGCACAGAAGCGCTTTACAAGGGAAGTTCAGAATTAAGCTCAAATTATGAAAAATTTGATAAAGGTGTGGGAACTCTTGGAGAAGGAATTAAAAAACTTACAGACGGAATAACTCTTATGGGGCAGAATGTTCCCAAATTAAACAAGGGAGCCGAAGACCTTATGAATGGAATACAGCGGTTAAGTGATGGTCAGGATAAACTTTCAACAGGTGTATCAATGTACGTTGAAAACACTGAAAATCTTTATAATGCTTATTCTGATATAGATAACGGAATAAAAAGTGCAAAAGCAGGAGCGGACAGACTATATGATGCAATACCAGAAGGAAGCTCAGCAGGTGTAGGACAGCTTGAATCATCAGCTGATGCAAACCAGGGAATAGCAGGCTCAATAGAAGGTGAAGCACAGGCAATACTTGGCGATGAAAATGCGAGTGAAGAATCAAAGGCAGCAGCACAGCAGATAATAGCACTTGCAAAACAGTCAGCGGGAATATCTGTAAAACAGAAAGAAGGTCTTGGACGGATATCATCTGCATCGGGAAGTATTTCAGAACTTAAATCAGCAGTATCTCAGTTATCATCAGGACTTGGAGATTTATCATCAGGTTCAGAACAGTTTAAAGGCGAATTTTCAAAACTTGTAGAAGCTGGTGGAAATCTTGAAGAAAACTCTTCAAAAATAAACGGTGCAACAGGTGAATTATATACAGGAAGTCAGCAGATATACGGCGGAACTGCACAGCTTCAGAGTGGAACTAACGAATTAACAGCAGGAGGAAGTCAGCTTCAGGCAGGTTCATCAGAGCTTGCGGGAAATTCAAAGAAGATACTGTCTGGAACTAAAGAGCTTGCCAGTGGCGCAGGAAAATTAAATGAAGGCGTAAAGAGTGCAAAATCAGAAGTTGAAAATGAATTATCTGGAAAAACAGGAAAGATAGAAGAAATAAAAGATATAATAGATGCCAAGGATGTACTTGAAGATCTTTCAAAGGAATACGATAACTTTGCTGGAAAAGGTGAAGATATGAACGGAAGTGTTAAATTCATAATGAAGGTTGAAAGCACAGAAAAAGAAGATAATGGTACAGAAGAAAAGAAGGTAGAAGAAGAAAAAACAGGTATAAAATGGCTTATAGACAATATAAGAAAATAATACTTATATAAATTTCATAATATATTTACATTGGATTGATGATAAATTCATATTCAATGTGTATTATAATAATAAAGAAAGATTAGCTTTTTCTTAAGAACATAATATAATTACCCTATTTTTAATCAGCGGCAGTTCTCCCTCATATCCTCAAATTTCTGCCGCTGATGAAAAAGAGCCCCTTTTCGAAGGGGCTCTTTTTTTATTAATTCAACTTAAAAACAAGTTGCAGGGAATGGTAAAACTTAAATAATTGTGAGTAAAAAAGAATATACCTGCTCAAACAAAATAAATATATATGTATATGACTGAACAGGTATATAAAATAAATCTGTAAATCATCCTAAAAGGATAATAACATCCGTTTAAGATGCAGACAATTTAAAGTGCGTGAATACAATGAAAAGCTGCATGAAAAGAAAAAAATTGATGTGAAATGACGAAAAATGTTGTTTAATGTATCAATATATGCAATAAAATAATTTTTAAAAAAATACTATTATAAAAATAGCCAATACATAACCAATACAAGTAGCGGAAAATAAAAAATACTGACCTATGAAAGCCAGTGTTTCCAATAACTATATCATTTATATGATTTTGTAGATTATGCGCAGTTTTAGGATAATATGATTTTATGATATAATTATGAAAAGGAACTAATAGAATATTTAAAGAAAAAGGGTGATTAAATGGTTTCTTACGTATTGATAGCCCAGAACAATTCTATACTTACATATGAATATTATCCAAACGGAGAAAAAGATTTAAAAGGTTCTTTTTCAATTAATAAAGATACTAAAGAAATATTTGATATACATCTATCACAATGGGAGTATTGGGATGATGAAAAAAAAGATGGAAACAGACGATATTTTATAAAAGTTGCTGAAAAAGTACTAAAAAAAGGCTCTAAAGAAGGATATGTTGCTTGGGGATAAAAAAAGCATTTTAACAGAAAGCTGTTAAGGTGCTTTTTTATTATCAGAGAGCGCAAAAGTGCGTTATCAGAAACTTGTCAAGACTTGATAAAGTCAAGTTAATATATACTCGGTTTATACTCGATATAAAAGTATATATGTTGTACTAAGCTGAAATATTAGCTCAGTACAATTTTGTCCTGAGTGTTTAACAGGCTTAAAATTCAGTTGGTTGATGGGTGAAGTCAAAATTAACGTGAGTGAGTGTTTAATCAAGTAGGTAAAGACAAAATTGGATTGAATGTTCAACCAAACCAAAATTGTGGTGGTTAATAGTAGAACGGAATTTTCTGTTGAGCAGGAACGTAAGTTCGACTATATGATATAATTGAATTTATAAATAAACTTGAAGGGGGTATTGAAATGCTTGTAAATTATTTTGGATTTGATAAAGAGCAAAGAAAACAACTGGAAAAGGAAAGAACCGAAAAAATAAAAAAAGATTTAATACATTATGGAGATAAAAAATATAAAATTATTGAAATGAAAAGAGAGTTAAAAGCTTTAAACCATGAATACGCTACATATCCAAGTAATATATATGATGATGTAAGAGTACAAACTTCAAGAAATAATAATCAGATTGAAACAGCTGCAATATCATTAATAGAAAAAAGGGACTTTTTAAATTTGAAAATTAAAGAGTATGAAAGAGAAACAAGTTCAATAGATTTTGTATTAAATTCAATAGATCCTTTGGAAGCAAAAATAATCAAATATAGATTTGTACAAGGTAAATCAACTGAAAAAGTTGCTAATGCTGTCGGTCTTAGCCCTTCAAAAGTTGAATATAGAATAAAAAAATATTGCATAACCTAGATATAATAATTAATGGAACTATAATATAATTATTTTTCATTCCACACGATATAGTGCGTGGAGATACAGATCCTTTGAATAGATTTGGATGTCATTGAAAAATATTAACGCCATTCAAAAAGTTGAAAACTATGCAACTGCTTTTATAAGTTCTGAATGTCATAGGTATTTATGCAATAGATTCGAAAGGATATAACATAAGGGAACGTTTTTGAAAGGGCTTAGAAGGGCTTATATAAGGTCAAAAAAAGTAGTGAAATGTAGTAATTAATAATACTAATAAAAATAGGCTGTAAATATACAAAAAAATAAAAAATACTGACCTATGAAAGCCAGTATTTACAGTAACTATATCATTATTTTATTAATGCCGCTGACGGGGATCGAACCCGTATGGTTGCCCGCACGATTTTGAGTCGTGTGCGTCTGCCAATTCCGCCACAGCGGCTTAAACACATAGAATATTATAGCAATTTAATTTAATCTTATCAAGTTTTTTAAATAAGCATGGTATTTGGACAAATAATACGTTTAAATTTATTGTCACTAAAAAAAAATCTTGAATTATATTAATATAATATGAGTAAACATAATGATATTGTTATATAATATAAAATAGGATAATAATATAACAGGAGTGAGAAATTTTGAATAAAAGACTTATTATAATAGATGGAAACTCTATAATAAACAGAGCTTTCTATGCACTTCCACAGACTATGGACAATAAGGAAGGGCTTCACACAAATGCTATATACGGATTTACAACAATGATGTTTAAAATGATAGAAAATTACAAGCCTACACATATAAGTGTGGCTTTTGATAGAAAAGCACCTACGTTTAGACACAAAGCATATAGCGAATATAAAGCAGGAAGAAAGAAAATGCCACAGGAATTATTTGAGCAGTTACAGCCGCTAAAAGACCTTCTGGATGCATTTGAAATAAAGAGATATGAAATAGATGGATACGAGGCGGACGACATAATAGGAACCATAGCAAAGCGCGCTGAGGATAAAGATTTCGAAGTATTCATTGTTACAGGAGATAAAGATGCAATACAGCTTGCCTCTGAAAAAACAAAGACACTTATAACTAAAAAAGGAGTTGCAGATGTAGAAGAATACGACTACGATGCTGTCCTTGAAAGATACGAAATGACACCAACTCAGTTTATAGATCTTAAAGGTCTTATGGGTGATAAATCAGATAATATACCTGGAATACGGGGTATAGGTGAAAAAACAGGAATAAAACTTCTTAAAGAATACGGAAGTATAGAAAATGTAATAGCTAATGTTTCGAATTTAAAAGGAAGTGTAAAGAAGAAAATAGAGGAACAGGGAGAAATCGGACTTAAGAGTAAAGAACTTGCTACTATTATAAGAGATGTTCCTATAGAAACTGATATAGATGGTATGGAATTTGGAAACTTTGACAGGGCAAATGTTATAGAACAGTTTAAATTCCTTAAATTTACAAGTCTGTTAAAAAGACTTGCTGAGGTTGTTCCGGATCCTATGGGATCAGACGAAGGAGAAGTAGAATCAAACTACGAAATAAAAAGAAATCCTGATATGGATGTATTAATAAAGGATATAAAAGAAGCTGGATATATGAATATAAAAACAGTTTCTTCAACAGGAAATCTACTTAATAAAAATATAATAAATGCATTTATAACTATTGATGGAAAAACTATATTCAGTGTGGAAAATGATGATATAGTTAAACTTAAAGAAATACTTGAAAGTCCTGAAGTAGAAAAATACGGATACAATATGAAAGAAGACTATATGGCATTTCTGCCATATGGAATAGAAATGAAGGGTATAGACTTTGATATTGCCATAGCTGAGTATTTAATAGACTCTACATCTTCAACATCTTATGAATGTAGTGCAATAGCTCTTAAATACCTTATGAAAACAATAAAATCAAAGGAAGAGCTGCTTGGCAAAGGGGCAAAGGCTAAAAAATTTGAGGATATATCATTTGAAGATTTATCAAAATATACAGCCGATATACTTTCAACAGTAGTATCAGTTATGCCTGATATGAAAAAAGAAATAGAAGATACTGAAATAGAGTATCTTTTCAGAAGTGTTGAAATGCCACTTGTAGAAGTGCTTGGAAGTATGGAATATACAGGTATAAAAGCAGATAAAGAAATGCTTTCAGAACTTGGAAAAGAGTTCAGGGGAATAATATCAAATCTTGAGGAAGAAATATACGAGCTTGCAGGAGAAGAATTTAATATAAATTCACCTAAACAGCTTGGAGTTATTCTTTTTGAAAAACTTGGACTTCCGGTAATAAAGAAAACAAAAACAGGATATTCTACAAATGCAGATGTACTTGAAAAATTAAAGGATGAACATCCTATAATAGATAAAGTAACTGAATACAGACAGATAGTAAAATTAAATTCTACTTATGTAGAAGGTTTAACTTCACTTATAAATCCAATGGATGGAAGAATACATTCAACATTCAACCAGACTATAACCACAACGGGAAGAATATCATCTACTGAGCCAAACTTACAGAATATACCTGTAAGAATGGAAATAGGAAGAAGACTAAGAGCAGTATTTGTATCAGAAGAAAACAAAAGACTTGTGGATGCGGACTACTCACAGGTAGAGCTTAGAGTTCTTGCTCATATGAGCGGAGATGAACATATGATTGAAGCCTTCAGTCATGGAGAGGATATACACAGAAAAACAGCTTCACAGGTATTCCATGTGGACATGGAAGATGTAACATCTGAACTAAGAAGTGCTGCAAAGGCTGTAAACTTTGGAATAATCTACGGTAAAACAGATTTTGGTCTTTCTGCTGATTTAAATATACCAGTACCACAGGCTAAGAAATATATAGAAAGTTACTTTGCAAAATACGAAAAAATAAAAGAATTTATGGATGGTATTATAGACGTAGCTGAAAAAGACGGCTACTCTAAAACTATGTTTAACAGAAGAAGATATATACCAGAAATAAAATCAGGTAACTTTATGGAAAGAAACAGAGGAAAAAGAGCAGCAATGAATGCACCTATACAGGGAAGTGCTGCTGATATAATAAAGATAGCAATGGTCAATGTATTTAAAAGACTTGAAAGAGAAGAACTTGAGGCAAAACTAATACTTCAGGTACACGATGAGCTTATAGTTGAAGCAAAAGAAGAAGAAATACCAGTAGTAGAAAAAATAGTAAGGGAAGAAATGGAAAATGCAGTAGATATGAAAGTAAATCTTGATGTTGATTTAAATACTGGATTTTCTTGGTATGAAACAAAGTAGGTGATGTAATGATTAAAATAGGACTTACTGGAAGCATAGGATGCGGAAAGAGTAGTTTATCAAATATATTAAAGAAAAAAGGAATACCGGTGATTGATGCGGATATAAAAGGAAGGGATATATATAAAAGTCAGAAGATTTTAGATGCCGTATCAAATGAATTTGGAAAAGAAATAATAAATTCAAATGGAGAGTTAAACAGAAAGGAACTTGGGAAAATAGTATTTTCATCTGATGAAAAGCTTGAAACTTTAAATTCAATAACTCATCCTGAAATAAAAAGGATGATTATGGAAGACCTGGACGCTTATGAAAAAGAAGGTAATGACTGTGTCGTAGTAGATGCAGCGCTTCTTATAGAAGCTGGATACATAGAAATGATGGATTTTAATGTTGTTGTTAAATGTGAAGAAGGTGTACAGATAGACAGAATAATAAAAAGAGATAACTGCTCAGAGAATGATGCAAGGTCAAGAATAAAATCTCAGATGCCACAGGAAGAAAAGTTTAAATTTGCTGATTTTATTGTGGATAATTCTGGAAGTCTTGAAAATCTTGAGAATGAAGCCGAAGTGTTGTTTAATAGAATAAAGGAGTTAAAGCTTGAAAGGTAGAAAAATATTACTTTTTATACTTACCGCAATTATAATAGGTTCTACATTTGTTGTTAAAGAGAAATATATAGACAGGGTGTTATATCCGATAAAGTTTCAGGAGTATGTTGAAAAATATTCGTCTGAATACGATTTGGATAAATATCTGGTATACAGCATAATAAGAGCTGAGAGTAAATTCGATCCTGAGGCAATATCACATAAAGACGCTAAAGGACTTATGCAGATAAGTGATACAACAGCTGAATGGGCTGAAAGGGAAATCGGAGTAGACAGCGGTAAAATATTTGACCCGGAGATAAATATAGAAACAGGATGTTGGTATCTCAACAGACTATTTATGGAATTTGGAGATAAGGATCTTGTTGTAGCAGCTTATAATGGTGGTTCGGGAAATGTAACTAAATGGCTTGAAGACCATAAATACAGCAAGGATGGAAAAAATCTTCATAATATACCATTTAAAGAAACACTTGAATATGTGGAGAAGGTTGAGAAAAATTATTATAAATATATAAGTATATACGAAGAGGAGGAATCCAATTAAATGAAAGGAATGAAACTTATTGCTATTCTTATGGCAGCATCTCTTACGTTAGTAGGGTGTACACCAGATGATTTTGGTGATAAGAAATCAGAAAATAAGGACTCTTTATATTCAGAAAATATAGAGCTTTCCATAGAAAAACCAAAGACATTAAATCCTATAACGAATACAGATGAAAGAGTACTTAATGTATTAAATCTGGTATACGATGGGATGTTTGAACTTAATAAAAATTATAATGCTGTACCAAAGCTTGCAGAAAGTTATAATGTAATTTCAAATGGAAAAGCGGTTAATATAAAATTAAAGGATGCCAAATGGCATGATGGAAGCGATGTTACTGCTGATGACGTTGCATTTACGTATTCGATGATAAAAGCAAATAAAACAAGTCCATATAATTATATGGTAAAAAATATACAGGATATAAAAGTTATGGGTAGTAAGGATTTAACCGTTAATCTGAAAACAGAGGCGGCATTCTCTGCAGAATTACTTACATTTCCTATAGTAAGTCAGAAACAGCTTTCTGGTAAAAAAGCAGATGATTTATCTGCTAATAAAATAGGAAACGGTATATATAAGATAACAAAATATACTGAAAGAGGCGGAATGAAATTAGAAGTTAATAAGGATTACTACGGAGAAGTACCAAAGGGAGCTAAAAACATAAATGTAAATATTGTTCCAGATGAGGAAGCTGTTGTATCTATGGTTGAAGCTCTTGAAAGTGATATTTCAAAGATAGGTATAAATGATCTTAGTAAATTCCAGGGTGATCAGTTCACAGTAAGAAATTACGAGGGAAGAGACTATGAATGTGTTTTAATAAATCAGAGTAATCCACTTATGGCTAATGTCAATTTCAGAAAAGCACTAAGTTATGCAATAGATAGAAATGAAATACTTGAAAAAGGGTATATGGGAAATATAACATCTGTAAATATACCTATAAACTCAAACTCAAAATATTATGATGAGTCAGTCAAACCTATTGGATTTAATAAATCAAAGGCGTATGAATTCATTAAAAAAATAAAAATTGATAATAAAGTAAAGATAAAGGAAACAAATGTAAAAGCTGAGGATTTAAGAGATAATTCCGGAAGTAAGAATAATTCAAAGAAACCATCGTCTTCATCAGGTGGAGGCAGTTCAAAGCCTTCAGCACCAAGTGGAGGAAATGGAGGAGAAAGTAAACCTGCTCCAACACCAGCACCTGCTCCGGTACCAGATTCAGGGGGACCATCAGGAGATGGTGGCTCAGGTGGAGAGGCAAGAAATTCAGTACGTGGAAATTTAAAAAATGATGATAAAAAATTATTTGACCTTGGCTTATTCTCAAACTTTAAATCATTTGCAGAGGAAAAACCTTCAAAAGAAGAATCAAAGGAAAATGAAAGTAAAGATAATAAGGATAGCAAAGAAGCCAAGAATAATAAAAAAGGTAAGGATGATAAAGAACCAAAGGAAAAATATTATACTGAGGCTCAGATAAAATCTTTTATAAGTACAAATAATTTCAAAATAATAGTAAATAAAAATGAGGCTGAAAGAGTAAAAAGTGCCAATATAATAGCAGAAGATTTAAAAAATATAGGAGTTAAATCAGATGTTATATTACTGGATTCAGTGGGAATGCAGAAGGCTCTTCAGAAGAAATCGTATGATTTAGCTATTACAGGATGGAAGCTTTCAAGTGTTCCTGATATAACTCAGATAATGAATCAGATAGCTCCATCAGATAACAAGCTTAAAGGCTATTTATCTGAAATAGCAAAGGCATCTACACGGGAAGAAGTAAAGAGTATCTATTCTAAGATAGAAAAACATTGCATAGATAACGCTTTATTTATAAGTATAGGTGTAAAAGATAACTATATAGTTACAAATAATAGACTTGAAAGCAATATGTACCTTAATGACTTTGACCAGTACAGAGGTATTGAAAGCTTTAAAATGAAATAAATTACGTACTCCATAAAAAACGTAATAATCATAAAAAAATTTGACATTTTAAGAAAGAGGTATGAAATGAAAAAAGCAATGGCAACTATAGGAATAAGCGTGATGTCTATAGCTGTTATAGCTTCAAATGCTAGTGCAAGTGAGGTTGTAGTTGTATCTGCCGAATCTCTTAATATGAGAAGTGAACCTGAAAGTGATGCCTATAAAGTAGGAAGGCTTTTAAAAGGCGACAAGGTAACGGTAATAGAAAAAACTGAATTCTGGGTTAAGGTTAAAACAGATGATGGAAAAACAGGCTGGATAAGCAGTGATTACGTTAAAACTTCAGAAACAGAGGAAATAGTAGAAGAAGAGGAAAGTAATGAGACAGCCTATGTATCTAATGCCAATGGACTTAATGTAAGAGAAAATAGTTCAATGGAAAGTGGATTACTTTTCACAATAGCACAGAACACAAAGGTTAATATTATCGAAGAAAATGATAATGGGTGGAATAAGATAAAACTTGAAAATGGCTCAGAAGGATGGGTAATAGCTACCCGGCTGAGTAAAGAAAAAGCAGATGTGGATAAAGCAGAACAGATTTCAAAGGAAGAATCAGATCAAAATGAAAAAACTGATAATGACAATAAGGGAGATTATGCAACCAAAGAAGTTAACAACTCAGATAGTAGCGATAAAACCAAAGAAGTTTCAGCGTTTACTGGAAAAGTAAAGGTAAAATCTGAAAAGGGGTTAAATGTAAGAAAAGAGTCAACCGCTGACAGTGCTATAATAACAACACTTTCAAAAGGAGAGGTTGTAAAAGCAATAGGTAAGACGGGTTCTTGGACTAAGATTAAGCTAGATGATGGAAGAAAAGGATGGATAAGTTCTAATGGAATATCTACTCGGAATAATTCTGGCAAAAAAGTTTTAAATGACAAAAGAAAATATGCTAAAAACAATACTGGAGATAATAAATCAGTAAAAAAAGATAATATTTCATTAACAGTATCTAGGAATAATGGAGTTAAATTAAAGGTCAAAGTAAATGGAAGTTTAAATGTAAGAAGTGGCCCAGGAACAGGAAACTCTGTAATAGGAAGTCTTCATAACGGAGACATAGTAGAAAGAATAGGAATATCAGGTTCATGGATAAAAATAAAGATGTCAGGTGGAAGAACAGGCTGGGTAAAATCAGAGTATCTTGTTTCACCGGGTACATCAGGCTTAACAGACTCAAAGCCATCAGAAGGCGGAGTTAAATTAAAAGTCAAAGTAAATGGAAGTTTAAATGTAAGAAGTGGCCCAGGAACAGGAAACTCTGTAATAGGAAGTCTTCATAATGGAGACATAGTAAAAAGAATAGGAGTATCAGGTTCATGGAGTAAAATAAAGATGTCAGGCGGAAAAACAGGCTGGGTAAAATCAGAGTATCTTGTTTCACCGGGTACATCAGGCTCAACAAACTCAAAGCCATCAGAAGGCGGAGTTAAATTAAAAGTCAAAGTAAATGGAAGTTTAAATGTAAGAAGTGGCCCAGGAACAGGAAACTCTGTAATAGGAAGTCTTCATAACGGAGATATAGTAAAAAGAATAGGAGTATCAGGTTCATGGAGTAAAATAAAGATGTCGGGTGGAAAAACAGGCTGGGTAAAATCAGAGTATCTTGTTTCACCGGGTACATCAGACTCAAAGCCATCAGAGAATGGAGAAAAACTAAAAGTTAAAGTAAATGGAAGTCTGAATGTAAGAAGTGGTCCAGGAACAGGGAACTCTGTAATAGGAAGTCTTCATAACGGAGATATAGTAGAAAGAATAGGAATATCAGGTTCATGGAGTAAAATAAAGATGTCAGGCGGAAAAACAGGCTGGGTAAATTCTCGGTATATTACCTCTGATAAAGAAAATCGGGGGAGTATGAACGGTGGTTCAACTTCAAGCAGAAATATAATTTCAATAGCAAAATCAAAGCTTGGTTCGAAATATCGCTGGGGTGCCACAGGTCCTAATGAATTTGACTGTTCGGGATATACACAATGGGTATTTGGACAGGCAGGAAAGAGCATACCTAGAATTTCAAGAGATCAGGCAAGAGGTGGAACAGCTGTTTCAAAATCTCAGATGCAACCAGGAGATTTAGTGTATTTCAATACTGGCAGAAATGGAGTGGTAAACCACGTTGGTATATATCTTGGAAATAATCAGTTTATACATTGTAGTGGAACACCACGGAAACCTAAATATGTAATGATAAGCAGTCTCGGTGGTTTCTATGGAGAGGTATTCATGGGCGCAAGAAGATATTAGTTAATTTGTGGAAGGTATAAATCAAAAGAAAATTAAAATATGATATAAATAAAAATGTATAAAATATATATTTATTTAGAAATAATAAAAAAATATTGATTATATACTAATTTAATCTTTGATAATGTATTAGATACTATATATTTATAATAATCTTGTATACATGATACAAAATTATCAAAAAATAAAGTCTCAAAAAAAAACTTTTGAAAAATAAAATATAGAGTTTATAATGATATTCATTTAAATAATATTTTAAAAAGATAAAATACCTTAAAACTAGAAATATAAATAAATATTTATGAAAATGAATATTATATACACAACATACTTGACTAAATAAGTCAAGATTAAAATAAAAAAATTAAGATATTTTGTTAACAATTCTTAAGTATTACGAATTTATATAGTATACTAATATATGATATAAAAATTGTGTGTTAATAGATAGGGGGTAAAAGAATGAAACTCTTAACTTTTAAGGGAGGTATACATCCTCCACATGGAAAAGAGTACTCTAACAAAAAGCCTATTGAAAGGGCAGAGGCTCCAAAAGTAGTTTACATTCCTCTACAGCAGCATATAGGTGCACCAGCAAAACCTATAGTTGAAGTTGGAGATGAAGTAAAACTTGGACAGAAGATAGCTGAAGCAGGAGGTTTCGTATCTGCGAATATACATTCTTCTGTATCAGGAGTAGTTAAAGCTATAGAACCACATGAAGTTCCAAATGGAAAAGGTATGTGCGTTGTTATAGAAAACGACTTTAAGGAAGAATTACACGAAAGTGTAAAGCCTCACGGTAAATTAGAAGACCTTGCAAAAGAGGAAATAGTAGAAATAATAAAAGAAGCTGGTATAGTTGGTATGGGTGGTGCGACATTCCCTACTCACGTAAAAGTATGTCCTCCTCCAGGAGCGAAAGCAGAATTCGTAATACTTAATGGTGCAGAATGTGAACCATATCTTACAGCTGACCACAGATTAATGTTAGAACATCCAGAAAAAGTTGTTTTAGGATGTCGTGCATTAATGAAAGTTTTAGACGTAACAACAGGATATATAGCAATAGAACAGAATAAACCGGATGCTATAGAAGCTGTGAAAAAAGTTGCAGCTGATTATCCAGAAGTACAGGTTGTTACATTAAAAGTTAAATACCCACAGGGAGCTGAAAAACAGCTTATATACGCTTGTACAGGAAGAGAAGTTCCTTCAGGCGGACTTCCAATAGCAGCAGGAGCTGTTGTTGATAACGTGGGAACTGCAGCTGCAATAGCAGATGCTATAACTACTGGTATGCCTTTAGTAGAAAGAATAACTACTGTTACAGGTCCATGTATAGCAGAACCTAGAAACCTTATAACAAAATTAGGTACTAGAGTAAATGAAATAATAGATCAGTGCGGTGGATACAAAGAAGGTACTAATGTAGGTAAAGTAATAATGGGTGGACCTATGATGGGATTCACACAGTGGCATACTGAAATATCTACAAATAAAGGTTCTTCAGGTATACTTCTTCTTACAATGGAAGAATCAGTAACTCCAGAAATGCAGAACTGTATAAGATGCGGTAGATGTACAGAAGTATGTCCTTCATTCCTTCAGCCGTTACTTATAAGTGCATATTCTATGAAAAATGATTTCGAAGCTGCTGAATTAAATAATGCTATGGATTGTATAGAATGTGGTTCTTGTTCATTCATATGTCCAGCAAGAAGACCTCTTGTTCAGACAATAAGAACTGCTAAGAGAGAAATCGGAGCAAAGAGAAGAAAACAGCAGGCTGCACAGAAGAAATAAAATAAGTTGGGAGGAAATAAAATGGAAAATAAGTTGATAGTATCATCTTCTCCTCATGTAAGAAGTAATGAAGATACATCATATATAATGAGACAGGTTATAATAGCACTTATTCCAGCTGCTTTAGCAGGATTATTCTATTTCAGACTTAATGCATTAAGTGCTATGTTTTTCTGTATCCTAGGAACAGTTGGATCAGAACATTTATTCTGTAAAATAATGAAAAAGAAAAGTACAATAGGAGATTTATCTGCTGTTGTTACAGGTTTATTATTAGCTTTTAACGTACCAGCATCACTTCCTTGGTGGATGTGTTTATTAGGTGGTATATTTGCAATGGTAGTTGTAAAAATGGTATTCGGGGGAATAGGTTGTAACTTTGTCAACCCTGCACTTGCAGCTAGAGCATTCCTTCTTGCATCATTCCCAGTTGCTATGACAGCTTGGACTAAAACTGGTGTAAACTGGGTTTCAGCTGGAAATTTAGATGCTGTATCTACAGCAACACCATTAAGTTATCTTAAAGCGGGAGCTTCAGGTCTTGCAGATCTTGCAGCTAACAATATAGCTTTAAAAGATATGATATTAGGTAATACAGGTGGATGTATAGGTGAAACTTGTGCGATACTTTTAATATTAGGTGGAGTATATCTTATATATAAAGGAATAATAAGTTACATAATGCCAGTATTCTACATAGGTACAGTATTCATACTTACATTCTTATTAGGTGGATTCAACATAAACTTCGCTATATATCAGTTATTTGCAGGTGGACTTATGCTAGGTGGTTTCTTCATGTTAACTGACTATGCAACATCTCCGATGACTAAAAAAGGACAGGTTATATACGCGGTTATAGCTGGTGTATTAACTTCAGTTATAAGATTATTCGGTGGATATCCAGAAGGTGTATCTTACTCTATATTACTTGTAAACTGTCTTGCTCCATTAATCGATAAATTTGTTAAAAACAGAGTATTCGGGAAGGAGGCAAAATAATGAACAGTATGGTTAAAGTAGGTGGAACATTACTTGTTATATGTGCTGTTGCATCATTCCTTCTTGCAGGAACAAACAAAATAACTGCTCCAGTAATAGAAGAAAGAAGTATACAGGCAAATAACGAATTAAGACAGTCTGTTTTACCAGACGCTTCTGATTTCAAAGAAGTTGAAGCTTCAGCTTACGCAAATGCAGGATCTGGTCTTGTTGTAGAAGCATATGAAGGTCTTAATGGTTCAGAAATAGCAGGATATACTTTTAAAGCTACTCCAAGCGGATACGGTGGAGCTATAGAAGTTATAGTAGGTATATCAACAGATGGAACAATAACAGGTGTTGATATAGGATCAATGTCAGAAACAGCAGGTCTTGGTGCTAAATCTAAAGATGACGCTTTCAAAGGACAGTATACAGGAAAAGCAATAGCTGCTCCTCTTGAAGTTGCAAAGGGAAGTGTTACAGCAGATAACCAGATACTTGCTATATCAGGTGCGACAATATCATCTACAGCAGTTACAGATGGTGTAAACGCAGCAATAGATGTTTTCAATGCATTAAATAAATAAGGGAGGGTTTAATTATGAATTTAGCTAAAGTCTTTAAAAACGGGCTAATTGATGAAAACCCAACATTTGTACAGGTTATAGGTATGTGTCCTACTCTTGCTGTTACTACATCAGCTATAAATGGTATGGGTATGGGACTTTCTACAGCGGTTGTTCTTACTTGCTCAAACGTGGCAATATCTTTACTTAGAAAAGTAATACCAGATAAAGTAAGAATACCTTCTTTCATAGTAGTAATAGCTACATTCGTTACAATTGTTGGTATGTTACTTAAAGCATATATACCGGTACTTGACCAGGCACTAGGTCTATATATACCGCTAATCGTTGTTAACTGTATAATACTTGCACGTGCGGAAGGTTTTGCAAGTCAGAACGGTCCAGCAGCATCAGCAGCTGACGGTCTTGGAAATGGTATAGGTTTCACAGTAGCATTAACAGTAATAGGTGCAGTAAGAGAATTACTTGGAAACGGAAGTTTATTCGGAATGAGTTTATTCGGAGCAAGTTTCACTCCAATATTAATATTCATATTACCTCCAGGGGCTTTCTTAACTCTAGGATTCTTATTTGCAGGATTTAATAAATTAAGAAGTAAAAAAGCATAGTGGGGGTGTTGATTAATGAATTTAGTACTTTTATTTTTAAGTATAGTTCTTGTAAATAACGTTATAACATCTCAGTTCTTAGGAATATGTCCGTTCCTTGGAGTTTCTAAGAAAACAGATACAGCTATAGGTATGGGTGTAGCGGTTACATTCGTTATCACATTAGCATCAGTTATAACTTATTTCATACAGATGATTTTAGTAAAAACAGGAACTGAATATCTTCAGACTATAGCATTCATACTTGTTATAGCGTCTATAGTTCAGTTCGTTGAAATGGTAATAAAGAAAATGAGTCCATCTTTATATCAGGCACTAGGGGTTTTCCTTCCTCTTATAACTACTAACTGTGCTGTTCTTGGTATAGCAATAGTTAATATAGATAAAGGATACAACCTAATAGAAACAATAATAAATGGTTTCGGTGCAGGTGTAGGGTTCACTCTTGCAATAGTTATATTTGCAGGAATAAGAGAAAGATTGGAATTATCAGATATACCGGAAGCTTTCAAAGGTTTCCCTATAACATTAATATCAGCTGGTTTAATGTCAATCGCTTTCTTAGGATTCACAGGACTAATTAAGTTATAGGATAGGGAGGCGAAGATATAGTGGAAATATTAAGAGCGGTAATACTTTTAGGAGCTATGGGTCTTATATTCGGTTTAATACTTGATTTCGCATCGAAAAAATTCGCTGTTGAAGTTGACCCTAGAGAAGAAGAAATACTTGGAGTTCTTCCTGGAGCAAACTGTGGTGGTTGTGGATTCCCTGGTTGTGGTGGATGTGCAGCAGCTATAGTTAAAGGTGAAGCGCCTATAAATGCTTGTCCTGTTGGTGGACCAGCAGTAGCGGCAAAAGTTGGTGCTATAATGGGTGTTGAAGCTGAATCAGGTGGAAGAAAAGTAGCTCATGTTATATGTAACGGTACTTGCGATAAAGCAAAAGATAAATATGTATATGATGGCGTACAGGATTGTAGAGCAGCATCTGTTTTAAACGGTGGTGCAAAAGCATGTGCACAGGGATGTTTAGGTCTTGGAACATGTGTTTCTGTATGTAAATTTGATGCGATACACGTAGTAGACGGTGTTGCAGTAGTAGATGAAGAAAAATGTGTAAACTGTGGTAAATGTAGAGAAGTATGTCCTAAAGGACTTATAATAGAAAAACCAGTTTCTCAGAAAGTTATAGTTAACTGTAACAATACTCAGAAGGGTAAAGTGGTTAAGGATAACTGTACAGCAGGATGTATAGGTTGTGGTATGTGTGAAAGAATTTGTAAATTCGACGCTATCCACCTTGTAAACAATGTTGCTAAAATAGATCCTGATAAATGTAAAGGATGTAAGATGTGTGCGACTAAGTGTCCTACTCATGCAATAGCAGCAGAACTTGCAAAAAAACAGCCTAAAAAACCAGTTGCTAAACCAGCAGCAAAACCTGAAGCTAAAGCAGAAGTAAAATCTGAAGCAAAACCAGAGGTTAAGCCAGCAGAAGTAAAATCTGAAGCAAAACCAGAAGTAAAAACTGAAGAATTAAACTTC
>SAMEA104404100__coassemble_286_pt1 | contig 59851 bp, 50 predicted proteins | sample SAMEA104404100__metabat2_high_PE_092 | metagenome-assembled genome bin SAMEA104404100 (sample SAMEA104404100) | Balaenoptera acutorostrata | reverse complement strand
TTTTCTAGCTCCATCTGCTTGATACTAATGAAGTAGAACCATATTGGAATGTAAACGAATTGGTTTTAGGCAAATAGTATATGAAAAAATTATTTAATGGTATATATACTTGAAAAAATATTTGTATTAAAGTAATATAATTATTAGAATTTGTATTATAATGAAAAATAAATAAATCAAGTAGAATCATAATGGAATGTAAATTGAATAATATAAAATATCTATTTACAGAATATTAATAAAGTAGGGCCATATTGGAAAAATGATTTATTATAATCAAAGTTTTGGGATTATAATAAGTAAAAGAGCTGGTAAAATACCAGCTCTTTTTATATACAAATATTTAATTTACTTTATTGCCACAGTTAGGGCACTTAGCCCCACTCTTTTTTCCACCACAAACATGGCACAGTTCAGAACTACCACTAATTAGATTATCAAAAGAAAATCTAATCGCAGCATTAAATATAACCTTCAGGCTATCTGGTACGCGTGTCTTTCCAAGTAAATCTCTTTCATTCTTATTAAGTATAGCTCTGGCACCTTCTATACCTTTTCCTCTATATACTAAATTGTGAACACTATAAAGAGTACCTCTACTGCCTATAATACTCATCTCGTCGTCTGACATATATCCATGTTTTTTCATATAGAAAACAGAATAATCATCAATATAAAGTTTTAGAAGAACTAAAACATCGGAGTCATTAAAGCTTTTATCTATATTCAGCAGATTTAATTTTATATTTCTTTTGTAAAATAAACCGCTTAAATCTCCAAATATTTCTTCAAGATTTAGATTATGTCCTTTATATTCAACAACAAAACTATTTTCGTTATTAGAAAGTTTTTTTATTTTAGATTTTGAACCAAGCATAAAAAACACCACCTACAATATATTTATATAGATTATACCACATATCAAAAGTTTTATACGATTATTTGAAATGTAGGAGAAATAAATGAATAGGTAGATTTATTAATACATGAAATTCTACCATAAAAAATCAAAGCAAATATTAGTTTTAAAAGATACAATTTATATCTAAATAAAAAAAGACCAGATTCACTGGTCTTAAAATTCATAATTAGTTTATTCTTCACCAAAGGATTTAAAGAATGTGGCCTTTACAACCTTTTTGTTATGACACATAAGCGAGTCAGTTCTTGCTATAAGGTCGTATAAGCTTTTGTCATATCCAAACTTGTAGAAATCATATCCGATGGCAACACTTATTTCTATATCATTTATCTGATTATATGATGAAACAAGAGAATGGAATAGTTCTATATATTTTTCTATGCCGTCTTTTGTCTGATTTTTTAAAAGTATTATAAACTCGTCGCCACCTATTCTGTAACAGTTTCCAACAGATCGGAAAGCACTGTCTATTGTATCGGCGACATTTTGTATTACCTTATCCCCCTGAATGTGTCCAAAATTGTTATTTATATATTTTAAATTATTTACATCTATTGAAATAGCCCAGTAGGATTTAAAATCAGAAATATTAACGTCATCGTGTTTGATCTGTTTTTCAAAGGCCTGTCTGTTTCCCAAAGTGGTAAGTATATCTGTATACAGCATTTTGTCCTGCACATATTCAAGAACAGATTCCTTATAATCCTTTGTGAGCTCCTTAAATACAGATGTAAAAGCTGATATAGAGAATAATAAAATTCCTAATACGACAATATCCGGAGATAATGCAAAAGCACCATAAGAAATAGAAACCACAAGTATAACCAATCCATATATAAGACTTGTCATGCAGTATCTGTTGAATACTATATTAACTGATAGAAATATAGTTGTAATAAATCCGAGAAAAGCTATTATAAATATAAAAGGTAATGACTCTTCAAGATGAAGAATTTTTGTAAAGTCTAGTGCTGCAACAACCAGACAGAGAAACAAAATAACTGAAGATGATTTTCTTGCGAAACTAATATATTTTGTATCACAAAATTTTGAAAGAATTTTCAATAAAGGTACAAATGAAAGTGATAAAAATACTATATTTTCTGAAAAACCATTTTCTAAGTTTAAAAATGGATATGAAAACATAGATGAGAATAGTCCTATATATAATACCTCTTTTGATGATATATAACTTATGTATCTATCAAATATAAAAAAAACAAATATCATAAATAATCCGAATAAAAATGTTATATCTGATATAGAGTTTAAAAATTCAAGTCCTATTATATTATTAATTTTATACATTTTTAATATTCACTTCCTAAAAATTATTCACTATTATAGATATTATAGCATATATATTATAATTATGATGAAATTTAAAAAAGTTTACAAACATAATTTGATTTATAAAAGAAGATTTAAATTAAACATTAATTATAGAATATTAATAATTAATAAAGAACAGATTCTATTGCGGAGATGATTTGTATAATCAAACAGAAAATACAAAAATAAAAATAAAAAAATTTTATATTTTTTTGATAAAAAGCAAAAAATATAATGAAAACATTGAAAAATCATCATTTCCTCAAATTCAAAAGTTTATCGTATAGATAAATAAAAGTTTACTGTATAGATAAATTTTTTCTATTTTTGACTTTGACAGTGCAAATCTTTTGTACTATTATGAGTTTAAAGAAAAGGAAAGGCTGGTGGATAGGTTGCTTGAGATTAATATGGAATCCAAGGTCGATAAGGATCAGCAGTACACAGAGAGCAGGAGTGTTACTGTTAGGAAAGATAGATATTCCAATGTATGTATAAAAAATCTCATAAAGGTTGTTGAAAGTTCATATACAAAAAAAGATTTAATACCTCTTATACTGATTGAATTGATGGACAGAAATAACAAAGTAAGAATGACGCTTGAAGAAATGTCAGAGCGATTTGACTATCCTAAGACTGGTCTTTCAACTCTGTTTACAAGCTTAAAGAAAAGGGATTTTCTAAAGCGAGTTAAAAACGGAGAATATATGATAAATCCTGCAATATCATATAAAGGGAACAGAATGGATAGAGATACTTTGATGAAGGAGTATAATCTTATACCCGTAAAAAAGACAAATAAAAAGTCTGAAAAGAGGTAGGGAAGAAGGTAAATACAATGTCTTTAAAACTGGATAGAAATATTCTCCAATGGTTTGATTCCTTCTTCGAGGATAGTGAACCTGAGGTACATAACGATAATTTCCTATGTAACATATATAAAAATAAATCAGGTGGTAATGAAAAAACAGCTTTTACCCTTGAAAAAGAAAATTCATCCTATTGGAAAATATATTTTGAAATACCACAGGAAACGATTATAAAACTAAGGAAGAATGTTCATCCTATATTCAGAGAATATATATATGAACAGATATCGTTTTATAATGACAACAGGATATACAATTTCATAAATTCAAATCTTTTGAATGTATTTAATAATGTTGCATTTTACAGCTATGACAGCGGAATAAACGCATATACGATAAACTTCAGAAAAGGCTTCATAGATAAATGCAGTTATCTGGCGATAGGAGAGGACAGACAGATAGATGAGGATCTTTACTTAAATGTTCAGTCTCAGGAGTTATTCAACTTCTTTAATAAGGACAAGAGCTTCATGATGAATCTGGCATTCAGCTCATCAAAAGGAGAAAATCTTTTAGACAGCCTTATAGATTTGAGAAAATCTATAATAATAAACGACAGAATGTGATTTAAATCATACAATAAATTTTAAAGTACAAATTAAAAACAAGTTTAAAAAGAAAAGGATAAAATGGAGGGGATAGATTATGGATATAGAAAAAATGACTGTCAGAGTACAGAAAAGTCTTAATGATGCCTTTCAGGAAGCAGTAAGACATCACAATCAGCAGGTTGATATAATACATTTACTTTCAGCTTTAGTAAATCAGGAAGATGGTTTAATTCCTAATATATTTGAAAAGATGAATGTATCAGTTGACAGAATAAGAAGAGATATAGATGATACAATGGAAAAACTTCCAAAGGTATACGGTGAAGGAGCAGATTCACAGGGAGTTACAGCTACAAGAAAAATAAACGAAATACTTATGAAAGCTGAATCAATTTCAAAGGATTTCAAAGATTCATATATAAGCGTTGAACACGTTATGCTTGCGATAATAGAAAGTGAAAAGAACACAAATGTTGGAAAAATACTTTCTAAATACGGTATAACAAAGGACAGTTTCCTTGGAGTTTTACATCAGGTAAGAGGAAATCAGAGAGTAGATACTCAGGATCCAGAAGGAACTTACGATGCACTTGCAAAATACGGTACAAACCTTGTTGAGCTTGCAAAGAAAAATAAAATGGATCCTGTAATAGGAAGAGATGAAGAAATAAGAAGAGTTATAAGAATACTTTCAAGAAGAACAAAGAACAATCCGGTTCTTATAGGTGAACCCGGTGTTGGTAAAACTGCAATAGTTGAAGGTCTTGCTCAGAGAATAGTAAGAGGAGATGTTCCAGAAGGTTTAAAAGACAGAATAATATTCTCACTTGATATGGGTGCACTTATAGCTGGTGCAAAATACAGAGGTGAATTTGAAGAAAGATTAAAAGCTGTTCTTAAAGAAGTACAGGGAGCAGAAGGAAAGATAATACTATTCATAGATGAAATACACAACATAGTCGGAGCAGGTAAGACAGAAGGCTCTATGGACGCAGGTAACCTTATAAAACCAATGCTTGCAAGAGGTGAACTAAACTGTATAGGTGCTACAACATTTGATGAATACAGAAAATACATAGAAAAAGATAAAGCACTTGAAAGACGTTTCCAGACTGTTATAGCCGACGAACCTTCAGTTACAGATACAATATCAATACTAAGAGGACTTAAAGAAAGATTTGAAATACATCATGGTATAAAAATACATGATAATGCAATAGTTGCAGCTGCAAAGCTTTCAGACAGATATATAACAGACAGATTCCTTCCAGATAAGGCCATTGACCTTATAGACGAAGCAAGTGCGATGATAAGAAGTGAAATAGATTCTCTTCCATCAGAACTTGATGCAATAAGAAGAAAATTATTCACTCTTGAAACAGAAAGAGAAGCACTTACTCATGAAGAAGATGAAAAGAGTAAATTAAGACTTGAAGATCTTCAGAAAGAACTTGCAGAACTTAAATCCAAGAATGACGAAATGACTGCAAAATATGAAAACGAAAAATCATATATAACAGAAGTTAAGAAACTTAAATCACAGCTTGACGATGCAAGAGGAAAGGCCGAAAAATACGAAAGAGAATACGACTATAACAATGCTGCACAGGTTAAGTACAGTGAAATCCCTGAACTTGAAAGAAAGATAAAAGAACAGGAAGAAAGAATGAAAAACAACTCAGAAAATCACCTTCTAAAAGAAGATGTTACTGAAGATGAAATATCAGAAATAGTATCAAAATGGACAGGAATACCTGTTACAAAACTTCTTGAAGGAGAAAAGGAAAAACTTCTTAAACTTGAAGATGAACTTCATAAGAGAGTAATAGGTCAGGATGAGGCTGTAACAGCTGTATCAGATGCTGTTATAAGAGCAAGAGCAGGACTTAAAGATGAAGGAAAACCAATAGGATCATTCATTTTCCTTGGGCCAACTGGTGTAGGTAAAACAGAACTTGCCAAGACACTTGCAAGAAATCTATTCGATAGTGAAGAAAACATAATAAGAATAGATATGTCTGAATACATGGAGAAACACTCAGTATCAAGACTTGTAGGACCACCTCCAGGATATGTAGGATATGAAGAAGGCGGACAGTTAACAGAAGCAGTAAGAAGAAAACCATACTCAGTAATACTATTTGATGAAATAGAAAAAGCACATGAAGATGTATTCAATATATTCCTTCAGATACTTGATGATGGCAGACTTACAGACAATAAAGGTAAAACTGTAGACTTCAAGAATACAATAATAATAATGACTTCAAATATAGGAAGTAATTATCTTCTTGAATCAGGTGGTAATATAACTGAAGAAGTAAACAGTAGGGTTATGGGAGAAATGAAACACAGATTTAAACCAGAATTCCTTAACAGAGTTGACGATATAATAATGTTTACTCCACTTGATAGACAGGAAATAAAACAGATAATAGATATATTTATGCAGGGATTAAGAGAAAGACTTGCAGAAAGAGAAATAGATATAGAACTTACAGACGCTGCAAAGGAAATCATGATTACAGAGGGATACGACCCTGTATACGGTGCGAGACCGCTGAAGAGATATATATCTAATACTCTTGAAACAAGACTAGCAAAAATGCTTATATCAGGTGAGATATACAATGGCTCAACAGTTACCATAGACAACATAGGTGATGATATAGATATAACAGTCAAATAGTTAAAGCTATGAAAAATTAATTAAGTGTGATATGGGGTATATTTATTAAATATATGCCCCATATTAAATTTAAAATAGTTTTTTGCTTTTTAAAGTTTAATCAGCTTTAAAATGACTATATATTATCTTATTTTGAAAAATATCTTACATTATATTTAATTATAAAGTTATTTTCTTATAAAAATTTAAAAATTAAAAGGCAATGAAGTTGCAAAATAAAAAAAGAGTGGTAATATAAATACATATTTACATAAAATGTTTATTGGTGTGCTATGATATATTTTATATCATAGATAATTACCTCAAGTTAATCTGCAAAAAACAGGTATCTTTTTAAAAGATGCCTGTTTTTTTGCTTATTTTTATCTATAAACATTTTGATGAAAAAATATTTTATAGGAGATAAAATTAATTAAAATCGTGTAACTATTGAAATAACTACGAAAATAAATATTAATTGTCTGAAAAAATAAAAACTTTAAAAAATAGGTTGACAAATGAATTTAAAAAATATATAGTAATAGACAAGAAAGAAACAGTAGCACATTAAAAACAAAACAAAAGTTAATAATAACACGTCTTATCAAGAGTGGTGGAGGGACTGGCCCTATGAAACCCGGCAACCGGTATATTTAAGATATTAAAAATACAGCGGTGCTAAATCCTGCAACTAGAATTTATCAAGTTGATAGATGAGTATAAATCCGAGAACATATGCCCGAGTTTATACTCGGGCATTATTTTTTTAAAAAAATAAAGGATTTTATAAGAAACATGACGAAAATAATAAAAGGTTAAATAGAAAAGAGAAAGAAGGGAAGTACAAATGATTACAATTGAAAATGTAAATAAGTATTTTGGCGATAAACAGGTACTTAAAGATGTTAACATCGAAATAAAAAAAGGTGAGATATACGGAATAATAGGACACAGTGGAGCCGGTAAATCTACAATTTTAAGATGTATGAATGGTCTTGAACCTTACCAGGAGGGTAGCGTAAAGGTAGATGGAAAAGAAGTAAAAGATCTTAACGAAAAAGAAATGAGAGATCTTAGAAAAGACCTGGGAATGATATTCCAGCATTTCTCTTTATTAGAAAGAAAAACTATATTTGATAATGTTGCTCTTCCTCTTGAATGTTTTGGATATTCTAAAGAAGAAATAAAGAAAAGAGTTGAAGAACTTCTTGATCTTGTAGGACTTAAAGACAGACGGAAAGATAAACCAAGAAATCTTTCAGGAGGTCAGAAACAGAGAGTTGCAATAGCAAGAGCATTAGCACTTGAACCAAAAGTTCTTTTATGTGATGAGGCTACATCAGCTCTTGACCCTAATACAACAAAATCAATTCTTTCTCTTATAGAAGATATAAATAAGAAAATGGGAATAACAGTTGTTGTTGTAACACATCAGATGGAAGTAATAAAACAGATATGCGGAAGAATAGCAATAATGGAAAATGGACAGGTTCTTGAAGTTGGAGAAACTGAAGGAATATTCCTTAAAAATACAGAGGGACTTAGAAAACTTCTTGGAGAAGAAAGCATTGTACTTCCAAATGGAACTAATATAAAAATACTGTTCCCTAAAGAAATATCAAATAACTCAATAATAACAGAAATGGCAAGAGAGCTTAATATAGATGTATCTATAGTATTCGGCAGACTTGAAAAATTCAAAGATGCAGTACTTGGATCTCTTATAATAAATGTAACAGAAGAAAGTGGAGAGGAAGTTAAAAAATTCCTTGATTCAAAAGATATAAGATGGGAGGAAATAGACAATGTCAATTAGTGATTTTTTAAGCAAGTTATTTTTAGAAGCATTAGGAGAAACACTATATATGACGATTGTACCTACAATCGCAGCAACAATACTTGGTTTTATAATGGCGGTAATACTTGTAATAACTAAACCAAACGGACTCAAACCAAATGCAACTGTAAACTCAGTTCTTGGATTTATAGTAAATATTTTTAGAAGTTTCCCATTCATCATACTTATAATAGCAATAATACCTTTTACAAGACTTATAGTTGGAACGAGTATAGGTGAAACAGCGGCAATAGTTCCTATAACAATAGGGTCTGCACCATTTATAGCAAGAGTAATAGAAAGTGCTCTTAACGAAGTAGACGAAGGTCTTATAGAAGCGGCAAGGTCTTTTGGAGCTACAAAGACACAGATAATATTCAAAGTAATGGTAAAAGAAGCAATGCCTTCTATAGTATCAGGAATAACACTTTCAATAATATCAATACTTGGATATACAGCAATGGCAGGAGCTGTAGGAGCTGGTGGATTTGGTAACGTGGCAATAATGTATGGATACCAGAGCTTCGACAATAATGTAATAATATATACAGTAGTAGCACTTGTAATACTTGTACAGATAATCCAGTCACTTGGAAATCTCTTATACAAGAAACTTAAATAGTTAAATTTTAAAAATTTAAATAAATTTCAGCTGAAAGAAACACAAAATAAAATCTCATGAGAAAAAAAGTAGGGTATGTAGTACGTTTTAAAAAAGTAAAATCGCACTCATAATAAGTAAGAAGCAGGATATAATAAATATCCAAAAGAAAACAAAACGAAATAATAGAGACCATAGGAGGAAGTAAAAATGAAATTAAAAAAATTATTATCAGTAGCAGTAGCATCAGTAATAGCATTATCAGTAGTTGGATGTGGTGGAGGAGACTCTGAAGACGACAAAAAAATAGTTGTAGGAGCAAGTGCTAACCCACATGCGGTAATACTTAACGAGGCAGTTAAACCTATACTTGAAGAACAGGGATATGAATTAGAAGTTAAAGAATTTAGTGATTATGTACTTCCAAATACATCACTTGATGAAGGTTCGCTAGATGCAAACTACTTCCAGCACATACCATTCCTTGAAGAAACAGTGGAAGAAAAAGGTTACGAACTTACTTACACTTCAAAAGTTCATATAGAACCTATGGGAGCATACTCAGATAAAATAAAATCTCTTGGAGATTTACCAGACGGAGCAAAAGTTGCTATACCTAATGACCCAACAAACGGATCAAGAGCTTTAGAACTTCTTGAAAAAGAAGGTGTTATAGAATTAGCTGACAAAGACATAGTTACAAAAGTAGATATAACAAAGAACCCTAAAAACATAGAAATAACTGAAATGAACGCTGAACAGCTTCCAACAGTTATTCCAGATGTAGACTGTGCAGTTATAAATTCAAACTACGCTTTAGAAGCTGACTTAAATCCAACTAAAGATTCAATAGCACTTGAATCATCAGATTCTCCATATGTTAACATATTAGCTTGTAGAGAAGATAACAAGGACAGCGAAAAAATAAAAGCTTTATCAGAAGCTATAAACAGCGACGAAGTTAGAGCATTTATAGAAGAAGAATACAACGGAAGTATAATACCAGCATTCTAATTTATGAAAATAATGATTATATAAAAGAACTAGAGAGAGGATATAATATTCTCTCTCTTTTTTATTTGTAGTTTTATAGCTGCCTGTAATTATTAAATATAAAAAACTAAATTAAATTATTAATTATAATTTGATTTAATAATTTCATAAATTTAAATTTAATATAAATATTATATAAAACAGAAATTAAAATAATTACGAGAAAGTTTAATTTAAATGAAAAATATATCCTGATTTTTATCCTATAAATAAAAATTAATGGATAATATTAATATATAACTTAAATAAAGAAAATTCTAAAAATTCTACGAAATAATAAAAAATAAGAACTAATATTAATATATAAAAAAGTAAAACGATTTCCTAAGAATGAGATTATCGTAAAAATAAAAAAATTATTTTAAAACGTATTGTTTTTTTGATGTAAAAAATATAGAATGTAAGTATAAGAAATTATAAATTTACTATTATAAAATTTTAAAATTGTATCTTTAGGGGTGAAGAAATGAACAAAAATATAGGCACAAAAATTAAAAGACTTAGAACACAGAAACAGATGACTCTAAAGGATATGAGTGAAAAAACGAATCTATCAATAGGATTCTTATCTCAGTTAGAAAGAGGACTTACTAGTGTTGCAACAGACTCTCTTGAAAAAATAGCAGATGTACTTGAAGTAGATCTTACATACTTCTTTATGAGACCAAGAGAACATAAAAAAACAGTTATAAGAAGTTATGAAAAAGAAGTATTCGATATAGTAGATGGAAAATACATAAACTATCACTTATCTTCAAATTTAACTGATAAGGTGATGTTCCCTAAACTCGTAGAAATTTTACCAGGAAATAAAGAAGCTTCTCAGTTCAACTATGCTGGTGAAGAATTCATATATGTACTTGAAGGTGTAATGACTCTAAGTATGTCAGATTCAGAAACTGAACTTTATCCAGGAGATTCTATACATTATTCATACAAGAATAAAGTATCTCTTAAAAATGGAGAAGTAAGCAAGGTTATAAATCAGAATCACAACCTTCTTAATAAAACAAATAAAGTTGTAAAACTTATAGTTGTAAGTGCACCAAATCCATTTAATACAGTAGGTGGTATAAATGGATAATTTAAAATAAGATATCAGGTAAAACAGGGAAGGTGAAAACTTCACTTTACTAATTGAATAAATATAAAAAGGAAGTAATTCGAAATCTGAACTACTTCCTTTTTTAGTGTTATACTTTAAATTGTATTATTCCTAGTGTATTAGAATAAGTTTTCGAACCATGCAATTATTCTGTCTATAAGACCAGATTCCTTAGCCTCATTGTAAGCTCCTTTAGCCTGATCTGCTACATCATTTGCTATATCTTCAGCCTGATCAAGAGCTTCCTGTCCTTCTTTAGAATTAGCAAACTCTTCAATTGAGTTCCGAGCCTGTTCAAGAACTTTGTTTGCAGAGTCCTGAAGGTCTTTTTCAGTTGCACTTATAACTGCATCTGAACCAAGAGCAGATTCATCAGTTTGTTCAAGTATACCAACATCATTTCCACCTATATTAGAGAACCAGTGTTTTATTTTTTCAAATAGTCCTACTGTATTAACATTATGTCCTAAAGATGAAAGATTCTCGTTTACATTGAACTGTACATTTTCAAGAGTTACTTTTATATCATTATAATTGTATCCCTGTTCAGCTATTTTCTGCATAAGTGATATAAGCTGGTCTATCTGTTTCTGAGTAAGAGTTACATTATAGTTATTAGTAACGTTGTTTATTATATCTGCTATCTGCATTGTATCAGTAACATTATCTTTTATAACCTGTTCTTTTACATCATTAACAACACCTGTTGCCTCGTCCTGTCCAATTTCTTCTCCAAGGTCACCAGTAGTTATAAGTTCTTCGTTTGCAAGTTCTTTTTTATCTTCGTCAAGTGTTTCTCCAGAAGCATCTTCAAAGGCCTTTATAACACCTGTAAGAGCTCCTGTACCACTTACCGCATAAGGTGCAGCTGCAACAACGTTAGCATTCTGAAGACCTGCAGTAGTAAGTGTTGATGCTATCATTGAACTCGTAACCCATGTAAGATTCGCGGTTTTTACATTTATACCATTGCTATCTGTAGGTTCAACGTATGCACATGATATTGTATGTCTGCCAAGCTGTGCATCAGAGGCAACCCCCCGAAGATATTTTCTTTCTTCGGCATTGGAAACGTCTATGATCATAACCTCGTCTTTATTTACGCCGAAATAATTAAGCATCATTTGCTTCTGGTTTGAATTAAGGTCTACTCCCAGAGTAACAACCATTGAACCATCAGCTAATGCCATAGCAGCATTTGCCATAAGCATAGCACCTGCAAGCATAACAGCTGTAAATTTTTTCCTTAGTTTCATAATCCTATCCTCCCGGAAATTTATTTTAGCAGAAATAGTTATTTCTGACTTGTTACACTAATTATAACCTATTTTAAATAAATATTGCGATTACAATAACGTAACGAATTATATATCAATATAATTAAAATTGTAAATATTACTATTTAATATGAATGAACATATATAAATAATTCATATTTATATAAAATCTGTAACAATTTAAAATATCGTATAAGCAAAAGCTTTAACAATTTCAAATGAAATATACATTAAGTAAACAAATAGATTTAAAATAGACTCCAATTAGTATATAATAATTATATCAGAGTTGAAAAAACTTTAAAAGTTGAAAACTTGGTAAGAATTTATAGTACATAGGGAGGATTAAAATGTCAAAAGAATTAGTACAGGACAGAGTAATAAAATATTTAACTGAAAATCTTTATGTTCCACTAAATATGATAGATACAAACGTACCACTTTCTGAATTTGAAGAAGGTGCAGAAGGAACAGTTGATGTTATAGTAAACGTAGAGGATAAAGACGGATACTTTGTACCAGTTATGGTTGTTCAGTGTCTGGATGACGATATAAAAATGGAAGGTGAAGTTCTTGAAAGACAGATAGAAAACCTTGAAGAAATAGACGCTATGACTCATTCAGGAAGAGTTATACTTACAAATGGAGACCAGATGATGTACGCTGACTGGGAAGGTGACGAAAACGAAGAAAAAGACCTTCCAGAATATGATCAGATGGTAAAAGAATTTGAAGAACTTGAAAAACTTGCTGAAGAATTAGAACATGATGAAAACTGTGACTGCGGATGTAATGACCATCATGAACACGGTGAAAATTGTGGATGCCATGAACATCATCATGGACATGATGACTGTGGTTGTGGATGCCATCACGAATAGATATAAAAATATATCTATTATAAATGAAGTCTGAAATAGTAATAAAAGATATTAGATAAGGCAGGTGTTTTATATGTATTCATGGGAAGTTCTTGAATGTGCCTGTAAAACCTGCAATAGATGTAATCTTGCATCTACAAGGACAAATGTCGTTGTAGGAGAGGGAAATAAAAAAGCTAAAATTCTTCTTATAGGAGAGGGACCAGGGGAAAAGGAAGACCTTTCAGGAAGACCATTTGTAGGGCCTGCTGGACAGCTCCTTGATAAAATGCTTGATAGCATAGAACTTACCAGAGACGATGTATATATAGCGAATGTTGTAAAATGCAGACCTCCTGGAAACAGGGATCCAAAATCGGAAGAAAAGGATCTGTGTATTGAGTATTTGAGATATCAGTTTGCCCTGATAAAACCTCAGATTATAGTCTGTCTTGGGAGAATTGCGGCACAGGCGATAATAAAACCTGATTTCAGAATAACAAGGGAACATGGTAAATGGATCAGCAGAAAGAACTGCTGGATGATTGCAACGTACCATCCGTCAGCACTTTTAAGAGATGTGGATAAGAAAAAAGACGCATTTGAAGATCTTAAAATAATAAGAAAAAAAATAGATGAGCTTGGCCTCGTTTAAAAGAACCGGATTTTCCGGTTCTTTTTATATGCAATCTAAAGTCTTTTAAAAACAATTAATTAATGATACTAAAATTTAAATATGTAAAAAAAGAATTAAATTTCATAAATATAATCAAATTTGATAGTTTGTTCATAAATACACCATAAAAAAAATCAGAAATAAATATTTTTATAAAAAGTATGAAAAATTTACATGTTATTATAAAAATAATAAATTTTACTTTTACTTTAAATATTAACAATATTATAATATAATTTTGCGTAATAGCTAATAATACTTGAATTTAATGATTAGAAACAATAGAATATATAATAAGAAGCATTAGTAAACAATATTAAAATAATATTGTAAATATAAAGTAATAAATTTGTTAATTATATATGACTTATACATTCATATATTTAAATATATATATTTAAACGGTAGGTATTACATAAAAGATACAAAAGAGGATATAAGGAATAATGGGGTGAAGTATTATGAGGATTGAGGATATGGAGTATATCGGAAAGAGTGAAGGATTGGAGTATAACAATCCGGAACAAATCAAATGTCATGCTGAAAATGGAGACCTGTATGCCCAGATTAAAATCGCGGATATGTATTATTATGGGGAAGAAGTAGAAAAAGATTTAGAAATCGCGGTAAAATGGTTTGAAAAAGCAGCAGAAAGAGGAGATTTGTATTCTCAGAATAAACTGGGAGATATGTATTATAAAGGGCATGGTGTTGAAAAAGATTACATATCTGCACTTAAATGGCATACAAAAGCAGCGGAACAGGGAGATATATACGCACAGAATCGTATAGCAGGAATGTACTATAAAGGACATGGAACAGAAGAAAATCCTAAAATAGCATTTGAATGGTATACAAAGGCAGCAGAACAGGGAAGTTCATATGCACGGAATAATCTAGGGGATATGTATTACAGAGGTCGTGGAGTTGTAAAAGATTTTAAATTATCATTTTACTGGTATTTAAAAGCAGCAGAACGGGGCGAATCATATGCGCAGAATCGTTTGGGAATTATGTATAGTAAAGGATACGGAATAGAAAAAGACTATAATAAGGCTCTCGAATGGCATATGAAAGCAGCGGAACAGGGAAACTCATATGCACAGAATAAATTAGGCGATATATATCACAAGGGATACGGTGTTGAGAAAAACTATGAAATAGCATTTAACTGGTATTTAAAGGCAGCAGAGCAGGGAGATGCATATGCACAGAACAAGCTTGGTGATATGTATTTCTATGGTGAGGGCGTAAAGAAAAATCTTTTCAAAACTGTTGAATGGTGTAAAAAAGCAGCGGAACAGGGAGATTCATACGCACGGAATCGTTTAGGGGATATGTATTGCAGGGGATTTGGAGTTTCAAAGGACCTTGATGAAGCATACTATCTATATAAAAAGGCAGCAAAACAGGGAAATTTAAAAGCTCAGAACAGCTTGGGAGATATGTATTTCTATGGGAAGGGAATGAAAAAAGATCCAGAGGAAGCATTTAAATGGTATAAAAAAGCGGCGGAACGCGGTGATCTTAATGCACAAAACAGACTAGGAAATATGTATTATACAGGGAAGGGAGTGGAAAAAAATCTTGAAAAAGCGTTCCTATGGTGCGAAAGGGGAGCAAAGCAGGGAGATTCATACGCACAGAACAGACTTGGAAATATGTATTATTATGGAGAAGGTGTAGTAAAAGATCTTAATAAGGCACTTGAATGGTACAGAAAGGCAGCAAATCGGGGAGATTCAAAGGCACAGAATAACCTTGGAAATATGTATCGTCATGGAGAGGGAGTAGAAAAAAACCTTGAAATGTCTTGTAAATGGTATAAAAAAGCTGCAAAACGCGGAGACTCTTACGCACAGAATAATTTAGGTGATATGTATTATTATGGAGAAGGTGTCAAAAGAGACAACGAAAAATCACTTGAATATTATATAAAAGCAGCTAAAAGAAAAAATATAGACGCTATAAAAAATCTTATGTCTAAATTTAACATAGAATATTAAATACATGAAATTATAAATATAATTATATCGGGGCACTTCAGTTCATTTTGAAGTGTTCTTTTATTTTTAGATATAATATATAGTTATTATAAATTCTGTTTTTCTGATAAAAGCTGAGGCGTATTAATAATTATAAAATACAAAAGAGTATTATAAATTGATGAATTTGTATTAACTATTATTAAAAATCTCTGTAAATACAATAAAAACTTAAATATAAGATAAATTCAGACAGTACATTAAAATAAAACTTGAAAAATTAAAATACAGACTGTAATATATAATATGTAAAAAAATTAAAATGTTAAATTGTGTATTTGGAATTAATTAAAAATACACTTAATTGTATTGTGTAGAAATATGCAAAAGCATAAGATTTAACAGTAAAATTAAGACTATTAAAGTCTTAGACCTGTTCGAAAACCTCCAGGTATAAAAAACTAAGGATTTTTAATTTATATAGTGGCAGTATATAAAGTTATATCCTTTGATATGGCTTTTTTTGTTGCAAAAGTACAGATGCAGCTATAAAAAGTCATGAAGTTTTCTTTTAATTATAAGAAGGGAAGGTATACTTTAATGAAAAAAACAGAAAAAAGAATTATGCTCAGATTCAGATTATCTGAGGATACCGACGCGAAGCTGACTAATCAGAGTGCGAGTGAAAGGAGCTATTCAAAATCAGGAACTGATACCAAAATGCTTACCATAATGTCTTTTGGAATAGCACTGAATATAATATGTGCATTTATAGCACTTACATTCAGAATACCTCTGTACATGGACTCAATAGGAACGGTACTGATTGCAGTTACACTTGGACCTAAATATGCGGTAATGACAGGACTTTGTGGAAGTATAATAAGTGGGACGTTTGATGTTTATTCACTTTATTTTGCTCCGGTACAGATTTCAACAGGATTGATAGCAGGACTTGCCTATAAAAAAGGACTTTTAGAAGGAAAGAAGATATTTACAGGTACATTATGTTTTTCACTTCCAACAGCAATAATTAGTGCCGCAATAGCATATTTTGTATTCGGTGGGATGACGTCTGCGGGATCCTCCTATGTTGTTCAGTTTTTGGGAAGTATAGGAGTCAGTAAGATGGCAACTATATTCGTAATACAGATTATAACTGAGTATTTTGATAAATTTCTGGCTGCTGCAATAGCGGTTACTGTGGTAAATACAGTGCCTAAAAAATTCATATTATCAAACTCGGGAAAATAATGATAAACAGTATATATAATAAGAATAAGAGAAAATATATATAAAGAACAATGATAAAAAGAACAGATAAAAAATATATGAGAATAAATAGAAATAATAATAAAAAGTATTAAATTTTAAAAACAGATTTCTAAATAATATATAAAGGAGTAAATTCATGGACAGATACAGTGTTATAGAAACGAAAAATCCAAGAGAGATAGTTCTTCTGAGAGCATTTCCATGTGCATGGGGAAAATGTCTTTTCTGTGATTACATAGATGATAATTCAAAAGATGAGGAAAAAATGAATGAACTCAATTTCAGTGTACTTGAAAATATAACCGGAGAGTATGGAGTTCTTGAGGTAATAAATTCAGGAAGCTGCTTTGAACTGCCAAAGAAAACATTAGAGAGAATAAAGGAAATTGTAATAGAGAAAAATATACATACTTTATGGTTTGAAAGCCACTGGTGTTATAGAAAAAGACTTCAGGAAATGAAGGACTTTTTCCCAGGAGTAAAGATTAAATTCAAAATAGGTGTTGAAAGCTTTGATAATGAATTCAGAAATGGATATTTGAACAAACATGCTGATTTTAAAAGCTATGAGGATGTAAACAAACTATTTGAGTCTCCATGTATAATGGTTGGAATAAAGGGTCAGACTAGGGAAATGATAGAAAGAGATATTGAAATAATAGAAAATCATTTTGAAAGAGGAACAGTAAATGTATTTGTAAATAACACTACTCCTGTAAAAAGAGATGAGGCACTTGTAAAATGGTACTGTGAAAAATTCAGATATCTTGATGAAAATCCAAATATAGAGGTTCTTTATAACAATACAGATTTCGGAGTTGGAGATTAATTAAAAATAAAATTATAAGATTGGTTTTGAAGGATAGAAACTTACTACTATATAAGTAGTATAAAAAATAAACTATGAGTAACAATATGGTTATGATGACATTTTATTCTATAAATAGTTTGAAATAAGATAAATCTTGAATAAAAGAGGGGCTTTTAATTACTAAAGGCTCCTTTTTTATATTTGGATTTATTAGAAATGAAAATTAAAAAGCGTAAAACAAATAAAAAACTTATATACTATGACAACAAGGGTTATAATAGTAAAACAGAAAATATATAAATAACGAGTTTTTTAATATTGACTGTTTTTAATAAATTAAATTTAATATGGAAATATTTTAATTATAGAGATATACTATTAAATGCATAACGTACAGGTGTTTGATATTATCAATAAAAAATATCTTATAAATTATGAGGCAAAGTGTTTAAATTATTTTTAGTATTATTAACATAGAATACGAGAATTAAATTCTTTAAAATAAATATAAGCAGATTAAATATAAAATCTGATTATAACAAAATCTGATTTTAAAATAAAAATAATATGATATTAAAAACTTGTGGGGGATATTATGTTCAGTAAAAATGAATGGAATAAAAAGAGTTATAGCGAATTTATAAAATATATAGAAGCGATGTCAGATGATGAGGAATATAAGAAGTTTACAAGTGGATTAATACCTGGAAAAGAAGGTATATTGGGAATCAGAATTCCAAAGCTGAGGGAAATAGCAAGAGATATATCAAAGGGAAACTGGAGAGAGTTTCTAAAATTATCATATGAAAATGACCTTGGATATATGGAAGAGGAAATGATACGTGCATTTGTGATAGGAAATATCAAAGCTGCTGATATAAATGAAGTAATAGGATATATAGATGAGTTCGCCGATGGAATAGACTGCTGGTCTGTTAATGACTCCTTCTGTGCATCTTTAAAAATAACTAAAAAATACAAGGCTGAAATGTACGATTTTATAACTGAAAATTTAAAATCAGAAAGCCCCTGGAGAAAGAGATTTTCGATAGTAATGCTCCTTGACTATTATATTGAAGAGGATTACATAGATGATATATTTGAGATATGTGAAAAAGTCAGGGATGAGGAATACTACTATAAAATGGCAGTTGCTTGGCTTTTATCAATATGCTTTATAAAGCTAAGGTATAAAACTCTTGAGTACTTAAAAACAAGCACACTTGATGATTTCACATATAATAAGGCTCTTCAGAAAACCAGGGAATCACTGAGAGTAAGCAGAGAAGATAAGGAATTATTAAAAAACATGAAAAGATAAATAAAATCATCGGATTGACCAGGAGAGGGAATAATATATTATAATAAGCGGATATATTAAGTTTATTCTTATTAGGTCTAAGAGATTTATAGGAAGGATTATATTATGGCGGTAAAGAAAAATGAAGATACAGTAAAACAGGTTGATTTTGAATCTTTAATAAATGAAGAAGAAGTTAAACCAAAGAGAAGAAGAAAAAAAACAGAAGAAACTTCAGATAGTAAAACAGAAGAAATAGAAAAAACAGAACCTAAAAAAAGAGTAAGAAGAAAGAAAACTGATATTAAGGCTGAGGAAACAGTTAAAAGCAATGATGAAGTTAAGGAAAAGCCTAAAAGAAAAAGTAAAAAAAAGGAAGAGACAGAAAATTCTACACCAGAAAAAGAAACAAAATCAGTAAATAAAAGGACTGTAAGAACTACAAAAGCCAAATCAGAGACAGCAGTCCCAGCTGCAAAAGACACAAAGAGTACAACAAGGGGAAAAAGTATTTCGGTTAAATCAGAAACAGCTACAACAAAGAGAAAAACTAAACCAAAGAGAGATAGAAAAATAAATGTAACACGGGAAGATATGGATAAATTATGCGAGGTATACGACTGGTATCTGAGTGTGAAGGAAACTGTAAACAAAAGGAGAAAATCCAGAAAAGAAAAGGATATAATCATTGAAGATTTAGAGTTAAAGGATACTAAAAAGGCTTATCTGAATATAGACAGAGAGACATGGGAAGACTTTGACAGACTTTGCAGTAATGCGGGATATAAAAAGAATGAAGTACTCACACAGATAATAAAGGAATTTATAAGAGAGCACGGAAGTCTTATATAATAGATGATATAATAAAATAAAACAATATACATAAAAATATAATTTTAAAACATGAATTTAAAATAGGTTTATATAATCGATAAAATTACAAAATTATGATTTACAGATTATTTGGAAGGAGATGAATTCCATGAAAATACTTGCGGTTGAAGACAACAAAACACTTCTCGACAGTATAGTTGCAGAACTTTCAAAACAGTTTGAGGTTGAAAGATGTGAAGATGGTGATGAGGCACTTTATCTTATAGAACAGGGAATATACGATCTTGTAGTTTTAGATATAATGCTTCCTGGAATAAGTGGAATGGAGGTATTAAAAAGAGCGAGAGAAAAAGGAATAGATACACCAGTACTTATTCTTACAGCAAAGGAAGCTCTCGATGATAAAGTAGAGGCATTTACAAAGGGAGCAAATGACTATCTTACAAAGCCTTTTTATATGGAGGAGCTTATTGCAAGAGTTTATGCAATATTAAGGACTAATGGGAAAATAACAGAAAAAACAGGGCTTCAGTTTAAGGATCTTTATATAGATACATCCGAAAAAAGGGCATTTATAAATGATGAGGAGCTCAAACTACAGAATAAGCAGTACAAGCTGCTTGAATATTTTGTTATGAATAAAGGCTCTATACTTTTAAAAGAGCAGATTTATGACAGAATATGGGGAATAGACTCAGACGCAACAATAGAGATAGTTGAAGTTTATGTAAGTAATCTTAGAAAGAAACTTAGCAAAAATGGATATGATAAATACCTTAAAACAAAAAGAAAAGTAGGATATATATTTGACGATGATAAATAAGGATGTATTTTCGAGGACAAAAGTAAGACTTATAAAAATAAACATGATTGTTGTTGCATTCTTTCTTGTAATTCTTATGGGAACAACTTTTCTATATTTCAGACATATAACATATAATAATATAGATGACGACATTACAAATGAGCTAAGGCATGTAATAAGAAGTATAGACAGATTTGATGCATATAACGGAGCTGTAACTCTTAATGATCCAAGGGATATGGTTTTTATATATGAAGATGGAAGAATAAAATATTATACAGATAATGAATACTTTGATTCGCTTGTTCCTGATGGTGATAATCATGGAAAAGAGGGATTCTCAAAGTACGTATATAATGGATATTCATTCAGAGAGCTTACCGTAAATATGGGAAATTACAAGGTTCAGATTATAAGAAATATAGATCCGGAGATGGGCTCAATAAAACAACTTATGACAATACTTATGATTATAGGTATGTTTTCTCTGCGGATTATATATATGATTGCTGTTTACCTTACAAAAAAAGCGCTTATTCCAGTAGAAAATGCGTGGAAGGAGCAGGCCAAATTTATACAGGACGCTTCTCATGAACTAAGAACCCCGATAGCGGTTGTTTCATCAAAGCTTGAAGGTATGCTTAGAAGGCCTGACAGTACGATAAATGACGAGGCTGAATCAATTGCAGCTGCCATGAAGGAAACAAGAAGACTTAAAAAGATGGTGAATGATCTTTTAGCACTTACAAAGGGAGATGGAATTGTAAAGCTTAATAAAGAAGAATTCAATTTATTTGAAATGATAAATGAAATAACAGAGGACTATGCCGAAATAGCTGAATTTCAGGATAAGGAGTTCATATTTAAAACATATGACGAGAAGCTTGAAATTTATACTGATAAAGCTAAATTAAATCAGCTTATACTTATATTTATAGACAATGCCTTTAAATATACAGAAGAAGGGGATATTATAGAAGTTTCTGTATCATCAGATGATGAAAATAAAATATCCATAGCCATAAGCGATTCTGGAATAGGAATAAAGAAAGAGGATATACCAAATCTGTTCTCAAGATTTTTCAGAAGTGATAATGTAAGAAACAGAGATATAGATGGATCTGGAATAGGTCTTTCGATAGCCTCTGTTCTGGCAAATAACCTCGAATTCTCCATAGATGTTAAGTCAGAATACGGAGAAGGTAGCAGCTTCATAATAAATATGAAGAAAAATAAGGTCAAAAGAAAAAAAGATTTAAATTAAATGTTAGAAGTAAAATTTTATGGGTATATTAAATAACATAAAATAAAAAAGAACTAAATTTAAAAAATTGATCTTATATAATACGGAGGTATAAAAAATGGCAAAAGTTATAAATACAGCGGAATTCAGAAATAAAGTAGAAAATTCATCAGGAGTAGCAGTAGTTGATTTCTTCGCAACTTGGTGTGGACCTTGTAAAATGCTTACACCAATATTTGTTGAAGCATCAGAAGATATGAAAGACGAAGCTGTTTTCTATAAAGTAGATATAGATGAAAGTCTTGAAATAGCACAGCAGTTTGGAATATCATCAGTACCAACTATAATGGTATTCAAAGATGGAAAACCAGTAAAAACAATGATAGGATTTATGCCTAAAGCAGAACTTGTAAAGAAAATAAAAGAAGTATTATAAAAGTAAATACCGAAATTTAAATATGTCCCGATATATTGTCGGGACATATATTTTATACAGAAAAGGAAGGGAGTTAATATTATGAGATACGATATAGCTATAATAGGAAGTGGACCGGCAGCACTTTCAGCTGCTATAAATGCGAAAATAAGAAATAAGAATATAATCATGTTCGGTGCTAAAAATTTAAGTAATAAACTTGTGAAGGCACCGCTTATAGATAACTATCTTGGATTTCACAATATAACAGGAATTGAGCTTATGGAACGGTTCCAGAAGCATGTGGATCGGATGGATATAGAAATAACATATAAAAAAGTAAACAGCATATATGCAATGGGAGATTATTTTGCTCTTATGTCAGGACAGGATATGTATGAGGCATCTACTGTGATACTTGCAACAGGTGTTGAATTTACAAAGCCTATGAAGGGAGAAGAAGAACTTCTTGGAAAAGGCGTTGGATATTGTGCTACATGTGATGCTCCTCTTTATAAGGGAAAAAGAGTTGCAATAATAGGACATAATATAGATGCTGAGTCAGATGCAAACTATATAAATGAGATTGCTGAAAAGACATACTACATACCTATGTACAATATAGATAAGGTTGTAAATGCAGGAAATCTTGCAGAAGGTGTGGAAGTTATAAACGATAAGCCTGTTGAAATATACGGAGAGGACCACGTTGAGAAACTGATACTTAAAGATTCAGAGCTTGAGGTAGATGGTGTATTTGTAATGAAGGATAGTGTTTCTCCAGGAGAACTTGTTCCGGGAATAGAAACGGAAGGGCCTCATATAGTAGTCGACAGGGAAATGAAAACTAATATAGAGGGATGCTTTGCAGCTGGGGATTGTGCTGGTAAACCATATCAGTATATGAAATCTGCTGGGGAAGGTCAGAAGGCAGCGTTAAATGCTGTATCATACCTAGATAAAAAGAGAAGGGAAAAATAAATAGGAAATGAATTTAAGCCTGTTATGATAAGTTTGAGATGACTTATTGTAACAGGTTTTTATTATAGTTATATAATATAGATTGTGTTAGTAAAAATAAAAAAAGCGGAATTAACCGCTTTTTTATTTATCATCAAAACATATTAAAATTTATAATCTAAAATAATATTCCTCTAATTAAGAAAATCTCCTCTTCAATTCCTGAACAGCACCTATATCAGCTGGAAGCCAGTCAACAGAATCTATATTATCCATTGTAAGCCATCTTGCGTCACTGTGTTCAAGAAGCTCTATATTAGGATCTGTAAGCTCACACATATAACAGTGCATTGTTATGGACATATCTGGATACTGGTACTCTACTGTTGTAAGTAAATCTCCAACAGCAATAGAAGCATTAAGCTCTTCTGTTATTTCTCTTACAAGAGCATCCTTGTGAGTTTCACCTTTTTCTATTTTTCCACCTGGAAATTCCCAGCCACCTTTATTAGAACCATACCCCCTCTGGGTAGAGAATATCTTTCCATCTCTTTCTATTACAGCCGCTACAACTTCTACATTTCTCATAAACAGCACCTCCCCTTTTAAATTATAGTATATTTTTAATTATATAATAAATTATGTATTAATACTATTAATCTATACTAACAATATTTTACTACTTAAACAATAAAGAATTAATAAAAAGAATTAATAAAAGAGAATAGATATCATATTAAATAGAATTAAATCAAAATTATATAAATAAAAAATTAATTTAAAACAAAGTGAAAATATTGAAATTTACACGATTTAACCAATTCAAGAAATCTATATCCTATGATATAATCAGATTAAACAAAATAATCGGGGGCGAAAATAATGGTTAATAGTATAGTTGTGAATCAGTTAAGAGTCAGCAGAAATATAGAAGAAAGCTTTATTGATGTATTTATAGTGGATTATGACTATATTTTTGCAACAAAGATAAGAGATGATCTTGAAGTATTTGGCTATACATCTGTAATAGCTGAAAATCTGCTCAGTATAACCGAAGAAGTTGTAAATCTAAAACCAAAGGTACTGCTTATATCAATGGAACTTCCATATAAAAGCGGACTTGAATATTACGAGGAAATTTCGAAATTTTTAAATATCCCCGTTGTTTTTATGTTGCCCGAAAAAAACGATTTAAATGACGTTTTATATTTAAACTCAAAGGGATACTGCTATATACTGAAGCCTTTTTCAGTAAAATATCTTATACCTGTTATGAATAAGGCAATAAAAAAATCAGTTAAAAATATAGGAGAAACAGGATACATAATGGTTATAAAAGATGTAGTCCTGAATATATCCACAAATACAGTAATGCACAATGATAATATCGCAGAACTAAATAAGGATGAGTTTAGGATACTGTATCTGCTCATGAGCAGGAAGAATTCTGTTGTAGGATATGATGATATAATTTATGCAATGAGTGTTACGGGGATAGATGCTGATAATGCCTATATAGATATATGTATAAAATCCATACTCAATAAATTAAAGAGAATCGGAGTAAAAAATTTTGTTCTTCAGGTTAATGGAGAAGGATATATAATTTACGGATAAATTAAAAAAGCTGTACAGATATGATTACTGTACAGCTTCTTTTGATATAAGAACACTAACAGCAGGCTATGTGTTCTTTTTATTTGTATTTTTAAACAGACTGTAAAGATGTTTTTACTGTGTGTTTCCAGTCTTATTTGATATTATTTTTTTATAAAGTATAATAGCCATTATGGCAGCTATAAATTCTGCAATAGGGAATGTAATCCAAACACCATTAAGACCTATAATTTTTATAAATATAATTGAAAGGGGAACTACTATAATAAGCTGTCTTACAATTGAAATTATAAGAGAGAATAATCCCTTTCCTAAGGCTTCAAATACACCGCTCATTGTTATTCCTATAAATGAAAATGCAAATCCAAGAGACAGAATTCTAAGTCCTGGTATACCCATCCGTAGAAGATCATTTGAAGCATTGAACATTAAAAGAAGCTGTTCTGGTATTGCACAGAATAAAACGGTACCACCTATAAGCATTACAGCAGAGAAGGAAAGTGCAGTTTTTATTGTTCCTAAAACTCTTTTCTGAAGTCCGGCACCGTAGTTATAACTTACTATAGGTCTCATACCCTGAATCATTCCTGTTACAGGCATATTTACAAATGTCTGTAATTTATAGTAAATTCCGAAGAATGCTATACTTGCCTGTGAAACTGAAGCAAGAATACCATTTATTATAGATGTAAGTATTGAAGGCATTGACATCATCATCCCAGAAGGAAGAGCTATTTTGTAAAGATCAAATATAAGTTTTTTATTTGGCTTAAAGTGATGCTTTTTAATCTTTATAGGAGATTTTTTAATAAATAGTATAATTGAAAGTAATGCGGCTGAGAACTGTCCGATAATAGTTGCTATTGCAGCCCCTTTAACTCCCATTGCAGGAAATCCGAAAAGTCCGAATATGAATATAGGATCCAATATGATATTTGTTATTGCACCGAATCCTTGAAGAAACATTGGAATCATCATATTTCCATTTGCCTGGAATATTTTTTCAAAAAGAATGTGTAACAGCATACCAATAGATAAAGTTATTACTATTAATCCATACTGTATCGCATAATTCATAACTTCGGCACTTTCTGTGAAAATAGAGAAGAAAGGTTTAAGTCCGAAAAGACCTATAAACACGAATATTAAAGCGTGTATTACAGTAAGGAATATACCCTGTCCTACATAGCGATCTGCCTTTTCAATATTTCCAGCTCCCATATTTATGGCTATATTTGCATTTACTGCCACACCAAGACCTACCGCAAATGAAAGCACAAGGTTCTGAAGAGGAAAGGCTATACTTACAGCAGTAAGAGCTTCCTGACTTATCTGAGCAACGAATATACTGTCTATTATGTTATAAAGAGACTGTATAAGCATTGATATCATAGGTGGTATAGACATAGAAAGAAGAAGTGGAAGTATTTTCCTATTAATTATAGGATTTGGAGTATTAACTACCTCCGAATCATTATTTTCGTTATTTGTATTTTTAGTAATTGAATGTTTAGTCATAAGAACCCCCTTTTTATTATTTAAATAATCAAGATTTATATAAATACTGTTATTATCATATATTTATAATAACTACTTTTGTATATAAATTTTATGAGAAAAATATTAATATTTTGATTTAATGCAATAAAAAAGACTATAGACTCCGTTTATCTCAGAAACGAAAAAATCTATAGCCAATTTTGGCAAATTTATATTTAATTTAATGACCTTGATTATTCTACAATAAAAATCCGAATAAAGTCAAGTATTTTTTGTGAAATTTTATAATATACATTAAAAAGGGATTACTTACAATCTGTAAAAAATATAAATTTATAACCTAAAATATTTAATTAATCTATCACTTTTATAGAAGCACCATTCTTTTCGCATTTAAGTTTTAATAAAGTCCAGTCAGCTTCAAGTGTATCAAATACAGGAGTCATTTTTTCATCAAAGTCTGCATTATCCACGTTATTAAGAGCCATTATTGTAGGGCCTGCACCGCTTAGGAATACTCCTAAAGCACCGTTTGAATAAGAGGCATCGACGACTTTATCAAATCCTTCTATAAGAGACCCTCTGTAATTCTGGTGAAGCTTGTCTTCGCATGCTGCTTTAAGGAATTCAAATCTGTTGTTAGAAAGAGCAGCTATTAAAAGGGCAACTCTTGAAACATTGAATACAGCGTCCTTGTAGTCAAGCTGTTTTGGAAGTACTCCTCTTGACTTTTCTGTTGAAAGTCTGAAGTTTGGTATCATAGGGCAGAACTGTATTTTATCTGATATGTCTATCTGATCAACTATGATATCTCCGTTTTCGTGAAGTATTGATACTGTCATATTTCCGAATATAGCAGGAGCTATGTTGTCTGGGTGACCTTCTATGTCAGTTGCTATTTTAAGAAGCTCTTCCTTTGAAAGATTAGAATCTGTAAAATAATCAGCTGCATAAACACCTGCAACTATGCAGGCAGCACTGCTTCCAAGTCCTCTGCATACTGGTATATCAGCATCAAATATTATTTTAAATCCACCAGGAACCTTTGCTGGTTTAACGTAATCTATAAAGTATTTTATGGATTTTACTACAAGGTTATCTTCATTTTTGAACTGGTCTTCACAGCCTTCAAATTCATAGCCACTTTCTATTTCTTCAAATCTTATTCTGTTATAAAGGTTTAACGCTATTCCAAGACAGTCAAACCCTGGACCTACATTTGCACTTGTTGCTGGAACTTTAACTTCTATCATGATAAATCACCTTTACTTTCTTATGTATTTTGAATTGATTTTAAATAACTATCAATATTATTAACTGACTATTGACTGGTATAATATCATTTTCAGGTATTATATCATTTCTAAACCTGTTTTCATGTAAATTCTGACTGTTAATAAATGACAGGAAATATATTTATAAGTATTATTTTATTCCAAGGAATTCTGCAACAGATTTGTTGATTTCGTCCTTTTCACATACTGATTTATGTCTTATTTCCGCAGTTTTAAGTTTTTCTATAGGCTTTGGAACCGGAACAGAAGATATTTCAGATAGTTTTGCTATATCTTCAAATTCATCTGTATTTCTTTCATATCCAAGAGCTTCAAGTACACTTCCTGCAAATTTATAAGGACTTGCAGTACTTACGACAACTGATGGAGTAGTATCAGCAGTTTTTTCCTTGTATTTCATAAGGCAGTTATACGCAACTGCTGTATGAGTATCTATTACATAATTTTCTTTTTCGAATACATTTTTTATAGACTCGTTTACTTCATTTTCAGATGCAAAGTATGCGTCAAACGGAGCAAGTCTTTTCTTCATATCATCAGATATAGTGTATTTTCCGTATTTTGAAAGTTCTTCTAAAAGAGATTTTACAACAGGGCCATTTCCATCAGATATATCGAATAAAAGTCTTTCAAGATTACTTGATATAAGTATATCCATTGAAGGAGATTCAGTAAGTATAAGATCTCTGTTTTTATCATATGTTCCTGTACAGAAGAAATCATAAAGTACATTGTTTTCATTTGATGCACATATAAGTTTATTTACGGGAAGTCCCATTTTTTCTGCATAATATCCTGCAAGAATATCACCGAAGTTTCCAGTAGGAACAACAAAATTTATTTTGTCATTTTCCTTTATTTTTCCTTCCTTTAGCATCTGAGAGTATGCGTAGAAATAATAAACTATCTGTGGAAGAAGTCTTCCAAGGTTTATTGAATTTGCAGAAGATAGGAATATGCCCTTATCATTAAGTATTTTATTGAATTCAACATCTGCAAAGGCATTTTTAACACCACTCTGAGCATCATCAAAGTTACCCCTTATTCCTGAAACAAAAGTATTGGCACCTTCCTGAGTTCTCATCTGACGTTTCTGTATAGGGCTTACACCATCTTCAGGGAAGAATACTGATATTTTTATTCCATCTATATTTTTAAATCCTTCAAGTGCTGCTTTTCCTGTATCTCCTGAAGTAGCAGTAAGAATGGAAATTTCACCTTTGAAGTCAGTTTTTTTCTTTGAAGCCTGCATTAAGTGGGGCATTACTGTAAGAGCCATATCCTTGAAAGCAAGTGTTGGACCGTGGAATAATTCAAGGTATGCTGCATCATCTGTATATTTCATCTGAACGGCGTCATCACAGTCGAATTTACTATCATAAGCACTTTCTATACATTTCTTTAATTCATCTTCAGTAAATTCAGGTATAAATTTTTTAAAGATGAAGAGAGCAGTTTCCTTATAATTCATTCCTGAGATTTCTTTTAAATTACCACTTAAATCGGGAAACTCTATTGGAACAAAAAGCCCGCCATCTGGTGAGATTCCTTTTATTATAGCCTCTGAGGCACTTATTTTTATGTTGTTATCTCTAGTACTTGTATAAATCATAAAAACCTCCTTATTATTATAAGTTTTAAATTTAAGTGAATATACATAAGCAATAAATTTTATTATTATAATTGCATTGTGTAAATACTTTGATAGTTAGTTTGTATAAAAATAGGGGGACACCTGATAAATAAAACAGAAACCTTAATTTTAACAATAAAAAAATCCCATCCCTAAAAAGGGACGAGATGTTATTCCCGCGGTTCCACCCAGATTGATTATGCAAATCCACTTAAAACTTTAACGCAGCTTTACGTCATGTCTTACTAAAATCCATAATTAACAGGAAAACTTCAGACTGAAGCTCACGGGCAGTCTTCAACTTCTCAAATATAGAAAATCTTACAACCAGGGATTTTCCTCTCTGTATACCGAAATAAATTTACTTCTCCCGTTCAATGCTTTTCTTTATTATTTATAGTTATATTGTATATATAATAATAAAGAAAATAAATAAAGTCAACAGATTTTTCAAAAAATAATAAAATCAATTAAATATATTATTTTTTATACTTAATATTTTAGCTATAAAATTTTAGTCTCATTTACATATATATAAATATCCTTTAAAAACAGTTAATAAATAAAAATATCTAAATTAACAGAAAAATCACATTATAGTCGATATAAATAAAAAATAAATAATTAAAAGTTAGAAAATATAAACTAGATTTTATGAAAATATATGTTATAATAAATACATTGAATGAATCATATTTTAGTAATATGAAATTAATGTGATTTGTGACATTTTAAAAGTTTGTAAAATTATTTTTAAAATAAACTTTACAGGTTATGAAAAATAACAAAATAAAAAACAGAAAGAGGGCGAATGAATGCTTATTTTTGGAATAGGAATATTAGCAATACTTATGATATCAGGGCTTGTTGTACTATCTTATATATCTGAAAACAGAGGATAACAGAGTAGATAAAGACATTCACATATTTATAACAGATATAATAATGGAAAAATAAAAAAGTATATAATATAAATTGATATATAAAAAAAGAACAGTATTTTATGATGCTGTTCTTTTTTTGTATTTATAAAATCTAACAGTAGAATCACAGGAACTATTTTTATATGTATATTCCATATAATTATTAAGGTAGTTGTATTATTTATATGGACTTCAAAATATTTAAATACTTTATATATTATTAGACACCTTAAACAGAAAAAATAAAAAGAAATATTAACGAAAATATGTAAATCTCAAAAATAAACAAAAAAAGAGATTGTCGTATTATTTAATATGACAATCTCTTTATATTTAAAATTTATCTTATATTATATACAACATTGATTATTTAGCCGCGTTTTTAGCTGCCTGTCTTGCTTTGTTGTACTGAAGTCTTTCATGTTCGTTAAGATATCTTTTTCTAAGTCTTATAGAATCTGGAGTTATTTCAACAAGTTCATCTTCTTCTATAAATTCAAGAGCTTCTTCAAGAGTGAATATTCTCGGAGGAGTAAGTTTTATAGCGTCATCTGATCCTGAAGCACGAACGTTTGACATTTTCTTATTTTTGCAAGGATTGACAACCATATCGTCTTTTCTTGCATTCATAGCTATTATCATACCTTCGTAAACTTCTACACCTGGGTCAACGAACATAGTAGCTCTTTCACTAAGTGCATTAAGTGCATAACCCATAGTAGTACCAGGTCCCTGAGCTATAAGAACACCATTACTTCTTGATGGTATATCACCTTTGAACTCTTCAAATTTTTCGAATGATCTTACTAGAGTACCTTCACCTCTTGTAACGTTGATAAATTCACTTCTGTATCCAAGAAGTCCTCTTGTTGGAGCAAGGAAAGCTATTTTTACATAGTCTCCTTCCATTTCCATAGATTCCATCATACCTTTTCTCATGTTAAGTTCATTTATTACTGTTCCAGAGTATACTTCTGGGCAGTTTACGATAACTCTTTCTATTGGTTCAAGAACTTTTCCGTTTTCGTCTTTGTGCATAAGAACTTCTGGTTTAGAAACTCCTAGTTCATATCCTTCACGTCTCATGTTTTCTATAAGTATAGAAAGATGAAGTTCTCCACGTCCAGATACTTTGTATCCGTCAGTAGTATCAAGTGGTTCAACTTTAAGTCCAACGTTTACTTCAAGTTCTTTTTCAAGTCTGTCTTTAAGATGTCTTGTAGTTACAAATTTTCCGCTCTTTCCTGCAAATGGAGAATCATTTACAAGGAAGTTCATTGATAGAGTAGGTTCTTCTATGCTTATCATTTCCATTGGTAATGGATTGTCTGGAAGACATATAGTTTCACCTATTGATATATCAGGTATACCAGATACAACAACTATTTCACCGCTTCCTGTTTCTTCAACTTCAACCTGTTTTAATCCTTCGTATACAGTAAGTTTACCTATTCTACCTTTTCTTGTTTCTTCTGAATCACCACATATGCATATGTTCTGACCACTCTGAACAGTACCTTTGTAAACTCTACCTATACCAAGTCTACCTATATAATCATCATATGCAAGAGAAGATATCTGAAGCTGAAGTGGTTCTTCATCGTAATCAGGATATGCTTCTACATGGTCTACTATTGTTTTGAATAGTGGAGAAAGGTCTTCACTATCATCATCCATATCAAGTTTAGCTATTCCCTGTTTAGCTATACCGTATATTATAGGGAATTCACACTGTTCATCTGTTGCATTAAGGTCTACGAATAAATCGAATACTTCATCTACAACTTCTTCCGCTCTCTGATCTTTTTTATCTATCTTATTTATGAACAGTATTGGTTTAAGTCCACATTCAAGAGATTTCTGAAGAACGAATCTTGTCTGAGGCATTGGTCCTTCACTTGCATCGACAAGAAGTATAACTGTATCAACAGTTCTCATAACACGTTCAACTTCTGAAGAGAAGTCAGAGTGTCCAGGAGTATCTACTATATTTATTTTGTAGTCTCCGTAGTTTATCGCACAGTTTTTAGAATATATTGTGATACCTCTTTCCTGTTCGATATCGTCGCTATCCATTACACGATCTCTAACAGCTTCATTTTCTCTGAATATTCCGCTCTGAGAAAGGAAGGCATCTACTAATGTTGATTTTCCGGCATCGACATGGGCGATAACCGCAATATTTATTATTTTATGTTTTTTTGACATAATATATCTCCTTTCAATTATTATAACTAAATGATTATAACATAATAATCAATATAGTACAATAAAGCAGAGCACAAGAATTGTATAGTTTTTATATACTTTATTAAGAATAATAGATAGTATTTTCATATCTCTGAAATCAATTAGTATGCCTCTTTTATAATAACGATTTCAGACTGAACAAAATTAAGTAAAAAAAAATTTAAAAAAATATGTTTGACATTATACCCCTTAGGGGTATAATAATAATTGAGAATGAATTTTAAATCCAAGAAAGGAAGGATATTTAATGTCAGAATCAGTTATTAAATTTAAAATTGAAGGCATGAACTGAAAAAGTTGTGCTATAAAGGCAGAGGATGCTTTAATGGAAGTTGACGGTGTAATGGAAGCATCGGTATCTATAGATACAAAAGAAGCGGAGGTAACTTATGACCCTGAAGTATCAGGAAAGGAAGAATTCGCAAAAGCATTAAAAGATAAAGACCTTGAAGCGGTATTTGAAGGTGAAGAAAATGCTGAAGAATCAGAAATAAATTTCATAGTAGAGGGTATGCACTGAAAGAGCTGTAACAAAAAAGCAGAGGATGCTTTAAATGAAATAGACGGTGTAATAAGTGCATCAGTAGTACTTGATACAAAAGAAGCAAAAGTAGTTTATAATCCATCAAAAGCAGGAAAAGATGATTTTGCAAAAGCATTAAAAAACAAAGACCTTGAAGCAGTATTTGAAGGTGGAGAAAAGGCCGAATCAAAAGAAGAAAAAATAAACTTCATAGTAGAAGGAATGAACTGAAAGAGCTGTGAAAAGAAAGCAGAGGATGCTTTAAATGAAATAGATGGAGTAATAAACGCAACAGTAGATCTTGATTCAAAGAAAGCTGAAGTAGTTTATGACTCATCAAAGGTAGGAAAGGCAGATTTTGTAAAAGTTCTTACAGATAAAGATCTTGAAGCGATATTTGACGGAGAAGCAGTAGTTCTTGAAAATGTGGCAGAAGAAAATGAAACTATAGAATTTATAATAGAAGGAATGCTTTGCAAGGGATGTGCAGGAAAAGCAAAAGAGGCCCTAAAAGATTTAGACGGTGTTTCAAATGTATCCGTAGATAAGGAATCTAAAGAAGCAGTTGTAGAATATAACCCTTCAAAAGTTGGTAAGGAATGTATGAGAGCAGCCTTAGCAGGTGTAGAAGGAAAATCATTCAGAGCAGTATTTACAGATGATGAAGAAGCCAACGATACTAAAATGGAAATATCTTTAAAAGATAAAAAACTAAAGAAGGCACCAGGAATTGGAAAATCTGAAGAAATAATCTTTAAAGTGGAAGGAATGCACTGTGCAGCTTGTGCTCAGGGAGCAGAAAAAGCACTTAAAAAATTAGACGGTGTCGAAGAGGCATCAGTAAATATAGCAACAGAAAAAGCAAGAGTAAAATTTGACAGAGGTATTGTAAGTGAAGAAGCTTTTAAAGATGCTATGCATTCAAAAGGTTTCAAAGCAATAATAGGTGATGAAGCTAAGAATAATAATGTAGAAGAAATAATCTTTAAAGTAGAAGGAATGCATTGTGCGGCTTGTGCTCAGGGAGCAGAAAAAGCACTTAAAAAATTAGATGGTGTTGTAGAAGCATCAGTAAATATAGCAACAGAAAAAGCAAAGGTAAAATTCGATAGAAGAATAGTACAGGAAGATGCTTTTGAAAAAGCTATGGAATCAAAAGGTTTCAAAGCCATAATAAGTGAAGAAGATAAAAAGGCAGCAACAAATCCAGATGACATCGGAAAACAAAAAGAAGTTCACAAGATGTTAAATGGATTCAAAATAACAATAGTATTAACAGCTATAGTATTTTATATAGCAATGGGACCAATGGTACCAGCTCCACTTGGGCCATGGCCACTTCCAGATATAATAAGTCCGGAAACAAATATATTAAACTATGCTGTAATACAGTTAATAATAGTAGTTCCAATCATGATAATAGGTAGAAGATTCTATATAAATGGTACAAGGGCTGTTCTTACTGGTACTCCTAACATGGATACGCTTGTAGCAATGGGTACTTCAGCAGCATTTATATACAGTGTTTACACAACAATAAGTATAGCAATGGGTAATGTGGGTTACTCACATCACCATCAGTTATACTTTGAAAGTTGTGGTATGATAATAGCCCTTATATCTTTAGGTAAATATTTTGAAGCAAAATCAAAAGGTAAGACTTCAGAGGCTATAAAGAAACTTGTAGGACTTCAGCCAAATACAGCAACTATAGAAACTCCAGAAGGTGAAAAAGTAGTTGGTATAGAAACTATAAAACCAGGTGATATAGTAATAGTAAAACCAGGGGAAAGAATACCAGCCGATGGTAATGTAGTATTCGGAAGCACATATGTGGATGAATCTATGATAACTGGTGAAAGTATACCGGTTGATAAGAAAGTAGGAGACCCTGTAACAGGGGCATCTGTAAATGGAAGTGGTATGGTAAAAGTAGAAGTTGAAAAAACTGGAGAAAATACAGTTCTTTCTCAGATAATAAGACTTGTTGAAAACGCACAGTCAAGAAAAGCTCCAATAGCAAAACTTGCTGATACAGTTTCAGGTTACTTCGTTCCAACAGTTATGGCAATAGCCTTAGTATCTGCCGGATTATGGCGGATATTCGGTGGAAAAGACCTTGTATTCTGTTTAACAGTATTCGTTTCAGTTCTTGTAATAGCCTGCCCTTGTGCTCTTGGACTTGCAACTCCGACAGCTATAATGGTTGGTACTGGTAGAGGTGCAGAAAACGGAATACTTATAAAAGGTGGAGATACTCTTGAATCTGCTTACAAAATACAGACAGTAGTATTCGATAAAACAGGAACAATAACAGAAGGGAAACCTTCAGTTACAGATATAGTTACATACAATGATTCAGAAAAATTAAGAGTTGCATCTCTTGCGGCTTCTGCAGAAAAAGGATCAGAACATCCTCTTGCTCAGGCAGTTGTAAAATATGCAAATGATAACAGTCTAAAAATATTCGAAACTAAGAGATTTGAAAACGTACCTGGTAAAGGTATAATTGCTGACATAGATGGAAGCAGAGTAGCAATAGGTAATATAAAAATGATGGCTGATGAAAATCTTGATACAAAAGAATGTATAAAAGACTCAGAAAAATTATCATCTGAAGGTAAGACTCCTATATACATAGCAATAGATGGAAAACTAAGTGCTGTAATAGGTATAGCGGATACAGTTAAAGAAACCAGTGCAAATGCTATAAAACGTCTTCACGAAATGAATATAAAAACAGTAATGCTTACAGGAGATAACAAGAAAACTGCTGAGGCAATAGCTAAAAATGTTGGTATAGATACAGTAATATCAGACGTTCTTCCAAACGAAAAGGCTGATGTTATAGAAAAACTTAGAAAAGACGGAGATTTCGTAGCAATGGTGGGTGACGGTATAAATGACGCCCCTGCTCTTGCAAGTGCTGATATAGGTATAGCGATAGGTAACGGTACAGATATAGCAATAGAATCTGCTGATATAGTTCTTATGAGAAACACTCTTGAAGATGTTCCTAAGGCTGTAAAACTAAGTAGAGAAACCATAAGAAACATAAAACAGAATCTATTCTGGGCATTCGGATATAATACAATAGGTATACCGGTAGCAGCTGGATTACTATACTTATTTGGTGGTCCGCTTCTAAATCCAATGATAGGTGCAGCGGCGATGAGTTTAAGTTCAGTTTCAGTTGTATCTAATGCATTAAGACTTAAGAGACTAAAATTATAATTAGGGTAGGTAAATAAGCTTTATTGTGAGATTTACAAATCTCAAATATAATTGAAGAAAATATATGTCCCTGTATCAGTTGATACAGGGGCTTTTTATTTTTTCTGATATTATATATATAAATAAAATAAAAGTTTTTCAGAAAATGAGATATTGATTTTAATTTACAGATATCATATTTTTAATATATATTAATTAAAAAATAAATTAATATATATTAAAAATATGATATAATACCTATTATAATGAAAAAATTTGAATTTAGGAGAATATTTAATGTTTGTAAGATATGAAAATATAAAGGATGAGGTTCTTATAGATTGCAGAACAAGAGAGGAATTCGAGAGGATGCCTCTTTTCGATAAAAACATCCCTATAATAGATGAAAGTACACACGATAAGATAAGAAAGTTTTATCCATGTGCTTTATTTGTTATATTATATTCTCTTTTTAAAAATAAAGAATATCTTAAAAATAAGCTTTTAGAATATTCAGATAATGGAAAGAAAAAAATAATAATAGGTTGCTCCAGGGGGAGACTTAGAAGTCCTATACTATGCCTTTATGCAAGAAACTTTGGAATAGAGTCTGAGGTTCTTAGCTGGGGGATAAGAGGATACTATAAAAAAAGAGGTCTTTTATAGTTAAAAATAAGGGAGTTAACAGTTATGATTCCTTATTTAAATATAGATACTAAAATATTTTTTCATATATAAACATAATTTTGAAATAGAAAAAACAGAAAAGCGTATGTATACATAATCAAATGTATATATAATAAAAAATCCCAGATAAACAGATAAATCTGGGTTATTTTAGAAAATTTATAGTTTTAAAATTAACAAAGATATGTAATCCATAAATTATACATATGGATAATATTAACCTACATATAATAAATATAATAAAATATTAATTTTATTTTCAATAGTATATATTAATAAAAATTATATATACTATAAAAAGTATAATAAAAGAAATATTATATATTTATAAAAACAATAAATCTTTTATTATAGAAAAAAAGAAAAATAAATATAAGAAAAAATAACAATTTATATAGTAGGTATAGGATAAATTAAGAATTAAGTGATATACTTATAATAGAGATACAGTAGAAAATAAACTTTAACAATATACAAGTTTTTTTATGATATAATATTATAGAAAAATGAAAGGAGATAAAAATATGAATTACTCAATACTTGTAATAGAAGATGATTCGAATATACAAGAATTAATAACGGAATTTCTAAGTGCAGAGGGATACAAAGTTGATTCTGCAAATGATGGTGTAGAAGGTATACAGAAATTTAAGGAAAAAAATTATGATCTTATAATATTAGATATAATGATGCCTAATCTTGATGGTTATGGTGTCTGTAAAATGATAAGAAAGACGTCAAGTGTGCCGATAATATTCCTTACAGCACTTAACCAGGAAATAGATCAGATTAAAGGATTTGAAACAGAGTGTGATGACTACATAACAAAACCATTCTCATTCAATCTTCTTGTTAAGAGGGTAGAGGCTATTTTAAGAAGAAGTAACAAGACAATAGGCGATAACTTCATAACATTTGAAAAGCTTAAACTTAATCTTGATACTTATTCCGCTGAAATAGAAGGAGAAGTAATAGAGCTTACATTAAAAGAATTCAATATACTAAGAGAACTTATAGAGAAATATCCACAGGTAATAACAAGAGAGGGTCTTCTTGACAGTATATGGGGATATGACTATTATGGAGATACAAGAATAGTAGATGCCCATATAAAAAATATAAGAAAGAAAATAACACTTCCTTATATAAAGACAGTAAAGGGAATAGGATATACTCTTGATAAAAAGGTAGATTAATTAAAAATTGTAATTTAATAACAAGTATAATTATGTCTACTATTTGCTTAAAATAGAATAAGCATGCAATCCAAGGGACAGAATATCTGTCCCTTTTTTAAAATTGAATAATTAATTCTGTATTATGATTTTGAAGAAAGAATTAACGCTCTTATAAAAAGAATTCTTTAAGGAGGATAATAAATTGATTAAAAAATTATATAGGAAATGGGAGAAAATAAGTATAAAGCATAAACTTTTTTATATAACAACTTCTCTTTTGATTCTGCTTGTGCTTATAATATACGGAATGCTTTATTTTATTCTTCCCAATTATTATCATAAATACAAAATAAACGAGCTACAGAAAAAAGTATCAGCAATAGAGGAGGTTTCTGATACCACATCTATTGAGGAAATAGAGAGGGAGCTGTTCAGCATGGCTAAGGAACAGAATCTGGCTCTGGTATTAAGGGATAGCGATGGGGGTATTATATATGGAAGAAATGAAGTAATATTTATAAAATATGGTCAGTATATAGACAGTGGGGTAAACAATGAATACAGAATGACATCTGAATTTAACATAGACGGAAGCGAAAATCGTTATGTACTGGATATCATAATGCCTTTTCAGCCGGTAGACGAGGCAAATATAGTTCTTAGGAAGCTGTTGCCGTTTGTACTTATGATGGCCATGATTATAGCAATAATGGGGGCATTTATATACTCAACTGTGATAACCAAGCCACTTATCAATATAATAGAGAAGGAAAGACAGGAAGAGGAAGACAGAAAGGAATTTATAGCTATAATATCCCATGAACTCAAAACACCTATAACGATAATAAGTGGACAGCTTGAGGGAATGATTTACGGTGTAGGTAAGTATAAGGATATGGATTTATACCTTAAGAAATCTTATGATATGACACGGGAATTAAGAGATCTTGTAAACGAGATGGTACAGATATCAAAGGGAGATCTGATGTTTAACGAATTTAAAATTTCAGAGGAAAATATAAAGGATTTAATAGATGAGCTGATAAAAAGACAGCAGTTCCTTATTGAAGAAAAAAATATGAATGTAAGTGTAAATGTTAAGAAAGACTCCAAGGTATTTATAGATAAGGAAAAATTTGGAAAAGCTCTTTATAATATAATAAATAATGCTATAAAATACAGTCCTGAAAATGCTGATATAAATATAAAATTCACAGAAAGAAATATAAGGCCTTCTGTTCTTGAGATAGAAAATACTGGTGTAACAATAGACAAGGCATCTCTGAAAAATCTATTTACCCCGTTTTATCGTATTGAAAAATCAAGAAACAGAAAAACAGGTGGAAGCGGACTCGGATTATATCTTACAGCACAGATACTAAAGAAACATAACTTTGAATATGAGGTATACAACAAGGAAACATCAAAAGGCCCATCTGTTGTATTTGTAATTGAAATGAGAGAAACAAAGATAAATGGAAAATCATCCAAAAGATAATTTTAAAAATAAAGTATAGACGGAGTACGATTTTATAAGATTATTCACAATATACAAAAGATATGTTATAATTATCGATGCAGGGATAAAAAAAGCATTTCAAATGTATAATCAAAATAACCTTGAATTAAATAAAGTCTTTGATTACAAAGATTTTGTTAATTAATATTCTATAACGCAGAAAACAGACTGTCTTTTGACGGTCTGTTTTTATTTTATAAACTTTATAAGCAGAATAAGTATGTTTAAAAAATCTAGATTAGGTTATAAAAATACCGAAATTGGAAATAAAATAGAATTAATTAATGTAAAGATATAGTATATAATTGTATATTAATTGGCAACATAGATGATTAATATTATTAAATGAAATTTGGAGGTACGGATATGGAACTTATACTTGACACAGGAAATATAGAACAGATAAAAGATATGAATGAATACCTTGTGCTTGATGGGATAACTACAAATCCAAGCATAGTAGCCAGGGAGAAAAAGGATTTCAGAGAGCTTATATCTGAAATAGATTCAGTTGTAGGAAAAGATATGCCTATACATGCACAGGTAATAAGTACTGATTACGAAGGAATTATGGAAGAGGCGAGATTGATAAACGGACTTAGAGAAAATATGTATGTTAAGGTACCTGTTACAAAGGAAGGACTTAAAGCTATAAAAAATCTTAGCAAAGAAGGAATAAAAACAACTGCAACGGCTATTTTTACAGCTCATCAGGGATTTTTAGCTGCAAAGGCAGGCGCGTCTTATGTGGCACCATATGTAAACAGAATAGACAACATATCTGGTAATGGAGTAGAAGTTGTTTCTAATCTTATAAACATAATAGATATGTATGGATTTGATACAAAGGTTGTAGCAGCGAGTTTCAAAAATGCACAGCAGGTTATAGAGCTTATGAACTGTGGTGTACATAGTTGTACTGTTCCATACGATATATGCTCAAAGATGATAGAACATCCTCTTACAGGCTGGAGTGTCGATAAATTTATTGATGACTGGGAAGAAACTTTTGGAAAAGGAAGTACAACTATAAGATAAGTATACAATTAATAAAAATCATAAGCACCGAATATCCACATTTATTGTAGGTATTTTTCTTTTATCAATAAAATGCTGCATTGAATATTTATATAAAGAAATTAATGTAATCATACAATTTAATATAATATAGAGAATTGATATAAAATATAGAAAAATTGTATGATTAATAGTATCATATAGTCATACAATAAAGCAAAGGGTGGTATGATAAAATGAATAATTCAAAGGAAAGTTTAAAAACAAAAACAATGGTTACAGCAGCTCTTCTTGCGGCTATGATATTCCTATCAACAGGATATATATTACATATACCAGTAGGTGCATCTGGATATGTTCATATAGGAGATGCATTTATATATCTTGCAGCTGTATTACTTCCGGCTCCGTATGCAATGCTTGCAGGGGCTATAGGAGCAGGACTTGCAGACGTAACAACAGGGGCTGCAATATGGGCAATACCAACAATGATGATAAAACCTATGCTTGTACCTTTCTTCACTAAAAAAGGAGATAAAATAATAAATACAAGAAATATAACAGCTACAGTTTTAGCAGGAATAGTGGGTACAGTACTTTATAAAATAGCTGAAGGTATAATAACAGGAAACTGGGTTGCAGCGCTTATAGTAACACCAATGACACTTGTACAGCCAGTAGGAAGTGCAATAGTATTTATACTTGTGGGTATGGCATTTGATAAAGCGCAAATAAGAGAAAAATATATGCCTGTAAAAATGGTTGAAAAATAATATCTGATGGCTAATAAAGATATAATAACAGGTTGATAACAAAGAAACCCTTGAAAATGAAATATATAAATAAAAATGACTTAGGTCCTAATTTTGGAACTAAGTCATTTTTTTGTTTAATTATATTAAATTTTTCTGATTATGTTTATTTTATATTGCATTTAGCCTTGCATATTTCGAGTGCTTCGAAAAGACCATCAAGGACACTCTTTAACTGAGATTCATTAAAATCAAGGTATTTTGTCATATCAAATCCTGCAACCATACCAGTGCATAAGAAATGCATTTTTAAAGAAGAGAATTCCGGTTTTGCGAATACAGAAACATCTATACCTTTTACAAGGCCTTCTCTTATATGACGCATCTGATTATGATTAAATTCTTCTTTGGCAAGTAAAGAAACATCACAGTTTTCTTTTAGTGCGTGTCTTATTTCGAACATCTGATGTCTGTTGAATTTAGGATCTGCATAAGATGAAACATCAAGTCCAAGTCTTAAACCTTTTCTTATTTCACACATCTGTTCACTGTCAAAATCTGTTGTTGCATATATATTGACATCACAGTTTTCCATAAGTCCCTGTCTTATTTCATACATCTGTTCTTTTGTGAATTTAGGCTTAGCATATACATCGACGCATACACCCTCATCAAGGCCCTTTATAATCTGTTCAAGTTTATCTCTGTCAAATCTGAAATTGTCCCATTCAGCTGTTTCAACACCGTTGTTTTTATGATAGCAAATTCTGCTTAGCTGCTGAAGAGTAACATCTTCTCCATAGAAAAGAGCATTTCCGACACATTCTCTTACAAGTTTTACCCTGTCTTCGTACATATTTTCATTTGATGGATCACAGTAAGAGTATACATCTAGTCCTGATTTAAGCCCAAGTATTATCTGCTGAAGCTGATATTTTGCAAGGTTGTCTATATCGAATTTTTCTATATCAAGACCATCTTTAAGAGCTGCAAATAGTTCAGCCATAAAGTAATTATTAAATTTTTTCTTTGCGTAAATTGAAACATCGAGATTTTCTTTTAAACCTCTTGAAATCCAGTAAAGCTGTTGGTCATTAAATCCTTCATGGATATAAGGAAGTATATCAACACCTTCTTCAAGGTTTTCTCTTATTATCTGCATTTCCTTGCTGTCGTATTTTGCGTCAGCAAAAGAAGATACATCAATTTCATTTTCAAGAGCAAGCCTTATTTCCTTCATCTGCTTACTGTTAAATTGTTCCTTCTCATAAATTGAAACGTCAATTCCTGCTTTTCTACCTCTGTTGATTTCTCGTATCTGGTTAGCGTTGAATCTGTTGATTTTCATAAAATCACTCCCAAAAAAATTTTTTATTACTATGATACTATTATATAATAACCGAGAGATTATTTGAAGGGTAATTATTAGTGATTGAATAAGATAATCAATTAAAAAATAATATGATGGTATGTTTGAATAATAGAAAATAAAATAATGTGTATGTATAAAATATAAAGTGTATTGGTACAATTTAGATAAAGAAAAAATATAAATGCTAAAAGATGATAAATTGTTTTTAAAGATATATAATATATTTGTACGACAAATTTATGATAGGGTGTCTTATAGTAAACGTAGTAAATGGAGGGGATTATAATTATGATGACGATATTTTATCCTATAAATAAAGGACTTTATGTAAATCTTACAAACAGATGTCCATGCAGATGTACGTTCTGTGTAAGAGATGAAAAAGACCATGTTGCAGACAGCAACAGCTTATGGTTAGACCACGAACCTTCTATGGAAGAAATAGAAGAAGATTTAAAAAGATTTAATCTTGATGACTATGATGAAATAGTATTCTGTGGTTTTGGGGAACCTATGATAAGAATGGATGATCTTATAAAAACTGCTGAATTAATAAAATCTAAAAGAAGTGATATAAAAACAAGAATAAATACGAATGGTCTTGGAGACCTTATACACGGTAAAAATACAGCAAAATGTATAAAAGATTGTATAGACTCAGTATCTATAAGTCTTAATGCTCCCGATAAAGAAACTTACTGTAGAGTTTCAAGACCTAAATTCGGGGAAAAATCATATGATGCTCTTCTTAAATTTGCTGAAGAATGCAGAGATGAAGGTATAGATATAGCGTTCTCTGTAGTTGACGAAATAACTCCTGAAGAAATAGAAGCTTCAAAGAAACTTGCAGAATCTCTTGGAGTGAAATTAAGAGTAAGAATAAAAAAATAAGTAAAAATATATAATCGAATTTAAAGAATATAATAAATTTATATTTCATAAAATGGAAAAAAGAGGACTGTTTCTTATGGGAGCGGTCCTTTTTATATTAAAATTATATTCTGAAATAGAAAGGATAATAAAAAAGACCTCCGAAAATATCGGAGGTCTTTAATAGTTAATACTATTTAAATCTGAATTATATAGCTCTTGTGTATTTAGCTAACCATTCAGTTTCTTCATCGTTTAAGTATGGAGATATTTTTTCGAATACTGTTTTGTGGTAATCGTTAAGTCTCTGTTTGTCTATATCAGTCATCATTTCAGGAAGTATAGCATCTAAGTCCATTGGAACGTAAGTTATTGGTTCAAAGTACATGAACTGTCCGTATTCGTTCTTAGTACCTTTGCGGCATAATAATTCGTTTTCAAGTCTTACACCGTATTCTCCTTCTATGTATATACCTGGTTCGTCAGTTATTACCATACCTTCTTCTATAACATGTATTTCATGAGGTCTTGCAGTCCATCTGAATCCTGATGGTCCTTCATGTATGTTTAGAAGATATCCAACACCGTGTCCAGTACCGTGGTTGAAGTTAAGGTCTCTATCCCAGAATGGTTTTCTTGCAAGTATATCAAGAACCATACCGTTTGAACCGTAAAGGAATTTAGCATTAGCTAGGTTAAGGTTACTTATAGCAACTAAAGTAAATCCTTCTTTTTCGTTCTGTGGAACTTCACCTAAAGCGTAAGTTCTAGTTATGTCAGTAGATCCTTCGTAGAATCCAGCACCTGTATCAGTTAAGTATAAGTGTCCTTCTTTTAACTGAACATCAGTTTCTGGAGAAGAAGTGTAGTGGCACATTGCAGCATGTTCTGCATATGAACTTATTGGTTCAAAACTTGGTCTTATGAAGTTACCCATTTCTACTCTGAACTGGTCTAATTTATCAGAAGCACTCATTTCAGTTATATATTCTTTTCCTGCGTTTTCTTTAACCCATTTCATGAATCTTACATGAGCAACACTGTCTTTTATCTGTGCTTTTCTTATGTTTTCTATTTCAACTTCATTTTTCATTGATTTGAATAGTATTTCTGGGTTGCTTTCTTCAACTTTTTTAGCTCCAGCTGGAAGATTGTTGTATAGAGAGTAGTTTAATTTTGCAGGGTCTACAAGAAGTACTTCTTTTTCATCTATACCTTTAACATCTTCATATATATCATTGTATGGTCTTAATTCAACACCATCTTTAGCAAAGTTAGCTTTTATTTCATCAGATACTTTAGCTTCGTTTATGTAAAGTACCATTTTATCCATTGTTATTACTGCATAAGATAATACAAGTGGGAAGAAGTCTATATCGTCTCCACGCATATTAAGTGTCCAGCATATATCGTCTAGAGTAGTTAGTATATGTACAGTTGAACCGTTTTTCTTCATAACTTCTCTTATTCTTTCAAGTTTATGAGCTCTTGTTTCACCAGCGTATTTAACATCAAGTTCAAATACTGGTTTTTCAGATAAAACTGGTCTGTCTTTCCATATAGAGTCTATAAGGTCATATTCGTAAACTATAGAACCGTTTTTATCTTTAACTATTGATTCGTAAACTGAACCTTCACCCATAGCTACAACTCTACCGTCAAATCCTAAAACAGCGTTTTCTGGAAGAGTATCCTTTAGGTATTCTTCTAAAGTAGGAACTCCTGGTTCACCCATTTTCATCATGTGTACTCCAGAACCTTCTATCTGTTTAGCTGCCTGTATAAAGTATCTACCGTCAACCCAAAGTTCAGCTGCATCAAGAGTTATTACTGCTGTTCCAGCACTACCAGAGAATCCTGTTATGAATTTTCTTGCTTTAAAGTGTTCACCAACGTATTCACTCTGATGGAAGTCTGCTGTAGGTACAACATAAGCATCCATATTTTTTTCTTTCATAAGAACGCGAAGTTCTTCTATTCTTTCTGCTACTGCATTCATTTTGAAACCCCCTTAGAAATTTGTTTCTCTGAGTAAAATTATAACATAAATTGTATATGAAAATAATTAAAATATTAATAAAATTTAATAATATTTTGTATTAATATAAAGTGTATTTTATATTGACGCTAAAGTAGAAAATAGCATGTTATTAAATATTAATAACAATATATAAAATCAAAGAGAAAATATATATAAAAACAAGCTAAATTTTGTTAAAGATTTAGGAAAATAAATGTTTAAAAGCAAAAAAATACTATTAAATCCGAACATTTATCGGTAATTTCGGGAAAATGTATTGACAAAGTACGTACTAATGCCATAAAATATATAATCGACGGAGAAACAAAAGTAAATTAAATAGTAATCATATAATTTTGACGATATGGGTCATAAGTCTCTACCAGCCGCCGTAAAATGGCTGACTATGAATACAAGGGATAATTACTCCAGATTATATGACGGCATAGGAATACTATGTCGTTTTTAAAATTTAATAGGAGGTGTTGTTATTTTTATGAAGACAACAGCAAAACAGGAAAATGGTTTAGCAAAACTATTTCCATTATTCGGAAACAGACCGGTAGATATGAAGAAGGAGGTTCTAGCTGGTATTACGACATTCTTAACAATGGCGTACATAATAGCTGTAAATCCTAATATACTTTCTGCAACAGGTATGCCAGCAGGTGCACTTGTAACAGCTACTTGTTTAGCTGCAGCATTAGGTTGTTTACTTATGGGATTAATTGCGGACCTTCCATTCGCATTAGCTTCGGGAATGGGTCTAAACGCATTCTTTGCATTCACAGTAGTTTTAGGTATGGGCATACCTTGGGAGGTTGCTCTTACAGCGGTATTTGCTGAAGGTATTATATTTATACTTCTTACTTTATTTAAGATAAGAGAAGCTGTAGTAAATGCTATACCAGTAAACATGAAACTTGCGGTTACAGGTGGTATAGGTATATTTATAGCATTTATAGGATTAGTAGGTTCTGGAATAGTAGTACCAAATGAAGCCACATTAGTTTCTCTTGGAGAATTAAGTCCAACATTTGTAATAGCTTTAGTAGGTCTTATACTTATAGCTGTACTTGATAAAAGAGGTGTAAAAGGCTCTATACTTGTAGGTATAGTAGTAAGTTCACTTCTTGCGTGGGGATATGCACTTGTAAATCCGGCACACGCTCGGGAACTAGGAATATATCTTCCAGACGGAATATTTAAATTTGAAAGTATGGCTCCAATAGCAGGAAAACTTGATTTTGGATATGTTATGGATCCTAAAAACTTAAAAACATTTATAGCGGTATTATGTACTTTCTTATTCGTGGATTTCTTCGATACAGTAGGTACACTTGTAGGAGTTTCTTCTAAAGCTAACATGCTTGATGAAGAAGGAAACGTTCCAAACGTAGGTAGAGCTCTTCTTGCAGATGCACTTGCTACAACAGCAGGTTCTGTAATGGGTGTTTCTACAGTAACTACTTTCGTTGAAAGTTCAACAGGTGTTATAGAAGGAGGAAGAACTGGATGGACAGCTATAACAGTAGGTGTTCTATTTATAGTAGCTATGTTCTTCTCACCAATATTTGTAGCTATACCAGGATGTGCAACAGCACCAGCACTTATGTATGTTGGATATCTTATGCTTTCAGCTGTAACAGATATAGATTTCTCAAATATAACAGAAGGATTACCAGCATTTATAACAATAGCAGGTATGCCTTTAACATATAGTATAGGTGATGGTCTTACATTAGGTGTTTTATCTTATGTTGTAATGAACCTTATATACAACCTTATATCTAAGAAAGAAGATAGAAAGCATATATCAGCGGTAATGATAATACTTGCTATTCTGTTCTCAGTTAAGTTAATATTTATGTAGATTAATACAGGGATATCCTTTTAGGGGTATCCCTTTTTATATATAAATTAAGGGAGTTTAAGGCATTTATCTATTTACATAAAGAAAAAATAAAAATTTTATGACTAATTCATTGTATAAAAGTATATATATATGATATATTCTATCAAGATGAGTTTATTCATTAATTGAATAAAGTCGAATGATATTAATAAAAATGATAAGGAAATAAGGGGATTTTCTGAAATGAGGAAACTGACTAAAAAGGAAAAAAACATAATACAGTACATCTTTCTTGCATTTCTTATAATTTTAACAGGGTATATAGTATCAACTACAATAGAAATCGACAGAATTCCTGATGTTATAAATTTTGTAGACAAAAGGTTTATAATCTTAGGAATGCTTATGGTCGTTATGTACATATTGATAGAAACTGTGGTATTTCAGATGATAATAAATTCTGTAGAGAAAAATAAGAGGAAAAAGACTATAGGACTTCAAATGGGTACAGTTGGACTTTATTACAATTTGGTTACGCCTTTTGCAAGTGGAAGCCAGCCTATGCAGATATATCTTATGAACAGATATGGTATAAATCTTAGTAAGGCTGTTGCCATAGTTACAAATAAAACGGTACTGTTTCAGAGTGTAGTTACAGTAATGTGTGGTCTTGCTCTTATATTTAATAAGGAGCTTATACATCTCAGACATGGATCCATAAAAACCCTTCTTATAATGGGTATGACAATGAACCTTGTGTCTATAATAGGCGGGCTTCTGATAGTTTTAAATCCTTCATTTATGAAAAAGCTATCAGATGTAATAATAAACTTTTTAGGTAGATTCAGACTGTTTAGATTTTTAAGAGGAAAAAATGACAGAGCACATCATTATATAAATGACTTTAATAAGTCAATACTTATGTATATAACTGATAAGAAATCACTGTTTATAACACTTGTTTTAACAGTGCTTCAGCTATCAGTATATTTTAGTATATCGTTTTTTATATATAAGGCATCAAGACTTTCAGGAGTTGGGTTTATAGATATATTTGTACATCAGATTATACTTTATATGACGGTATCTCCTATACCGACTCCGGGTAATGTAGGTGCAAATGAGCTTACATTCTTCAGTATATTCAATGGAATATTCCCTAGAAAATATGTCGGATACGCGGTTATAATGTATAGCTTCCTGGTATACTATATGATACTTATTCTTTCTGGAATATGTACATTTATATCACATTATTACATTGGAAGAATGTCTCTTAATAAAGAGGGCTCAGATATAAAACAGGGAAGTAAAAAGGAAACCAATAAAGACGGTAAATAATTGGCGAGATTATTTAAACCGTCTTTTTCTGTTTGGATGGATTTTAAATAATATTTTATATATTTATTAAGATATGAATTATCAGAAATCAGATAGCTGATTTTCTGCAAAGGTATCTTAAAAAGCAGCTTGATATCAGATAATATAGTATATAATTGTCTAATTCTATGTATAAATAGGGTGAAATTAGATTTGAAATTTAGTATAATATAATATTAAGTGTGTTTATAGAAAAATTATAATTTAAATATAATAAGGAGTGGATTTATTGAATAAGAAAACTAACAGAATGACAAAAATAGCTGTAACGGCTGCCATATATATAATAATAACTTTTATGTTTGGTGCGATAAGTTACGGGCCAGTACAGTTCAGAATAGCTGAGGCAATGGTGCTTCTTGCCTTTTATGATAAAGATTATATATACGCGCTTACAATAGGCTGCTTTATATCAAATATAATGGGACCATACGGACTTCCCGATATAATATTTGGAACAGCTGCAACACTTATAAGTGCATATGCGGTATATTTTACTGCAAGAAAAATAAAATCAAGGGATATAGCGATGGTAATTGCGTCTTTATGGCCAACGATAGTAAATGCTGTATTTATAGGTTATATGCTTAAAATAACAGCAGGACTGCCATTTGTTTTATCTATGCTACAGGTTGGAGCGGGAGAATTTGTAGTGGTTACACTTGCAGGAGTACCACTTTTCAAATTAATCGAAAATAAATATATGAAAACAGTTTAAATGGAGGGTCAAAATGATAAAAACAGCTAAACTTATAGGAATATGCGAAAAAGGAATAGAATTTGCAAAAAGAGCAGAGGAATCAGGATTAAACAGAATAAAACTGGAATTAATAGAAGATAAAAAGGATGTTGACAAGGAATACGTAAGAACTCTTTTAGATGATATAGACATACTTTACCTTGCATTCAGCTCAGCAGAAAGAAGAGCTATCGAAATAGTCAAGGCAATAGGGTTTATGGCATCTGAAAGAAAAGTACTTTGCATAGGATTTGATGTAAACTCTGAAAAGGCAATAAAAATAGATGAAATAGACAGATATGTACCGGTTAAACACGAGGAATTAGAAGAACTTGTAAAAATGATGGACATGACAGCAACATCTATTGCAGATGATATAATGATAAACCTTGATATAACTGATTTAAGAGATGTTATGATAACAGAAAAAGGAATAAAATACTCTTATATAGAAGCTGATTACTCTGAAAATGCAGACAGAATATTAGAGCTTGTAGACGAAAATACAAAGGAAGATGGAGAAGAGTTCCTTCTTAAAAAATGTATAGCAATAATAGAAGGAAAAACAGAGGGAGAAAATGGAATAGATCTTTCTTCCATATCTGAAATAATGGAAAAACTAGGTGAAAAATGCAGTGACAGAGGATACTCTATATTTGCAATAATTCCTAATGATGAAGCGGAAAAAATGAGTATGACAGTATTTTATAATTAATAAAATATGATTTGGTATAGAATTATATAAAAACACAGATGGTAAATAATAAAAAGTATATATAGTGTAGTTTTAAAAAGTCGGAATATATTATTAATGCTGAAGTATATTTTTATTAAAACTGTAAAATAGATAAACTTATAATGATAAAAATTAAAAGGGTAGTCGGATTTTCTGACTACCTTTAAATAATTACAGATATAACTATATATTTTGATATTAATGTTTTAATCGGGAGCAATTTATTTTTATATGATTGACGGAATAGTAAATAATTGATATGATAAAAAGGATTGTGCTATAAGAATTTTACATTGCTTTTGGAAGATACTATTAATAAGAGCTGAAATTTTTAAAAACATTCAGATATATAAAAATCAAAATAGAAATAAGGGTGCTTTACGATAGAAGGCACATTAAATTTAAAATAAAAACTAATTTAAATATAGAAAGGAAGAATACAAATGTTACAGGTTACAAATGTCGGACTTAGATTCGGTGATAAAGAGCTTTATAAAGATGTAAACCTTAAGTTTACAAAAGGAAACTGCTACGGAATAATAGGTGCAAATGGTGCCGGAAAATCTACTTTCCTTAGAATATTATCAGGGGAATTAGAACCTAATACAGGTAGTGTTTCAATAACAGAAAAAGAAAGAATGTCAGTACTTAAACAGGACCACTTCGAATACGAAGAAGAAGAAGTGCTAAACGTCGTAATAAGAGGACATGAAAGACTTTGGAATATAATGCAGGAAAAAGATGCTTTATACATGAAAGAAGAATTTACTGATGAAGATGGTATAAAAGCAGCTGACCTTGAAGCAGAATTTGCTGAACTTGACGGATGGGATGCAGAAACAAATGCTGAAAAAATACTTATGGGTCTTAGTATAGAAAAAGATATGCACCACAAACTGATGAAAGAATTAACTGGTGCTGAAAAGGTTAAGGTTCTTCTTGCACAGGCATTATTCGGTGAACCAGAAATATTACTTCTTGATGAACCTACAAACCACCTTGATTTCCAGTCTATAAACTGGTTAAATAACTTCATAATGGATCTTGAAAACTCTATAGTAATAGTTGTTTCACACGATAGACATTTCTTAAATCAGATATGTACAAACATAGTTGATGTTGACTTCGGTAAAATAAAAATGTACGTGGGTAACTACGACTTCTGGTATGAATCAAGCCAGCTTGCACTTCAGCTTGCAAAAGACCAGAATAAAAAAATGGAAGAAAAAATAGCTCAGCTTAAAGAATTCATAGCAAGATTCAGCTCAAATGCGTCTAAAGCAAAACAGGCTACATCAAGAAAGAAACAGCTTGATAAACTTCAGGTTGAAGATATAAAACCTTCAAGTAGAAGATATCCATACGTTGGATTTACTCCAGAAAGAGAAATAGGTAATGAAGTACTGGAAGTACATAATCTTACTAAAACAATAGATGGCGTTAAAGTTCTTGATGATGTATCATTCAGACTTGAAAATGACGAAAAAGTAGTATTTATGGGAGATGAAATGGCTACTACAGCTTTATTCAACATAATAATGGGAGAAATGGAACCAGATAGCGGAACATTCAAATGGGGTGTTACAACTTCTCAGGACTACCTTCCAAAGAACCACAATAAATACTTCGATGGATGCGAGTACTCTTTAGTTGACTGGTTAAGACAGTTCTCAGAAGAAAAGAGTGAAAGTTTCGTAAGAGGATTCCTTGGAAGAATGTTATTCTCAGGAGAAGAAGCATTAAAAGAAGCGAAAGTATTATCAGGGGGAGAAAAAGTAAGATGTATGTTCTCTAAAATGATGCTTTCAAATGCCAATGTTCTTGTTCTTGATGACCCAACAAACCATCTTGACCTTGAATCTATAACTTCTGTCAACCAGGGACTTCAGAAATTCCCAGGTGTTATACTATTTACATCTCATGACCATCAGATGATAGAAACACTTGCAAACAGAATAATAGAAATAACTCCAGGTGGAATAATGGATAGAAAAATGGAATTTGATGAGTATATAGAAAACAAAGATATACAGGCTAAATTAAAAGAAATGTACGGAGATACAAAAAAATAGATTAATTTAAACTGAACGGTTTATAAATGGCACCTTATATTGAATATAGGGTGCTTTTTTATTTGATTATCGTTGAATTACAAAGCTTTATTTTTATCAGCTGAATATTCAGATTTATTAAATATTTAAATAAATGTATACATATAAATCACATTTAGTGTATAATAATAAGAGTGTTCAAAAACAGGACGGAAGATAATAATTAATTTTGATGGATTTTAAGGCACTGAAATGTGTCATATGGCATAGAAGGTTACGGATTTTGAAAATGCTGTCTGATATAGTAGGTGCTTTTTTGTATGACTAAACAAATATTTTAACAAAAACAGAAGGAGTGATTCAATGAAATTTTATAATATTCTTCAGATGAACCCGGGGGATATAAAGAAATTAATAGGTAATACTGATGATGATAAGGAAATAATGAGATTAAAATTTGGTATGGGACTTCGTTCTGTACTTATAATTCTATTTGCAATTGCATTTATAGCGCCGCTATCAAGCTTATTCGGAAGTGAAAATAATGCCATGGCAGTTGCTATATTCTGCATACTTTTAGGTGTGAGATTTGTAGACTTTGGATACCGTATAGAAGATGCACTTTTAAATCTGGCTATAGTATTTTTGATACTGTTACTTTCACCAGTTGCAGCGTACTATGTAAATCCGATAATCGGGCTGATTATTCACTTTATTTCATTTATGGTAATTTTATTGATAACATGTGACAGACCGGAAATGGGAAATGGGGGATTATTCAGTTTCTCATATATATTTCTTGCTGGAAACCCTGTATCGGGAGAAATATTATACAACCGTTTCTTAATGATGTGTGTGGGTCTTGTAATATGCGGTGCAATATTCTTCGTGAAGCACAGACACAAACATACACATATAACATTTAAGGAAAAGATAAAAGAAATAGATATATACAGCCATAAACATCACTGGCAGATAAAAATGGCTCTTGGAATACGGCTTATTCTTACAATGGGAAGAATATTTAATATAGAAAGATTCATGTGGGCTGGATTTGCATGTGGTTCTCTTTTAGCAGACCACAACGAAAATCCACGGTTACAGGAAAAATTCATACACAGAGTTATAGGTGTTATGCTTGGATCATTAACATTCTATGTGATTTATTCTATAATACCAGAGTCAATGCATATGCTTATAGGACCGATAGGAGGGTTCTGTCTTGGATTCTGTGCGGATTATAAATACAAGACAGCGATGAACTGTTTCGGTGCACTTATGCTTGCAGCACAGGTTTATGGATTACATTCTGCAATAATGCTTAGAATAACGGATAACCTTATAGGTATAATATTTGCCGTTACATTCTACTATTTCTATGAACTTATAATAGGAAAAAGATTTAAGGCTTTATCAGAATAAAAAAACTGTAAAATAAATATATCCATATAAATTCTAATTGATGTATAATAAAAGTAGCATTTATTTATAAGGTAACAAGTATTTGTTTTATTGGATAAAGGTTAATCTGGTATATAACTTATAATTTTATAGTTACTGTATATAAAATTTGCAGATATAAATAACAATATAAAAGGAGATTTGTTTTATGTTAGGAAATGTAAAAGCAGTAAAAGAAATATCAATAGTATTTTATTTTAAAACTACTGAAGAATGTGAGCTTCACTCAGAACTTCCAGTAATGTTCTATGAAAGAACTGCAAGGGTAGAAGTAGAAAAAGACGTTGAAGAAGCATACAACGAAGAAAAAGCAAGACTTCTTGCTGAACTTAAAGATGAAATGGATCTTGAAGAAAAAGACCTTGTAGAAATATCTGAAGAGGAATACGATAAATTAAACGTTATGTAATCGGGATATTCCTGATTGGAGTAAATTACAAAGACTGTTGCAAGTAAATGCCATAAAGGTGTTATCTGTACCAGTCTTTTTATTTATTTAACACAAATAGAATAATTCCATAATAAAAAATATGTTTTTAGTTAAATATCTGAAACTTACTAAAACAAGTAAAAATACAGCATTAATTATGATATAATATTAATGTTCTGAAAATTTAAACTTGGGGGAGTGTGAGTATGGATAGCTCAACTGGAAAAAAATTTAAACGGAATAATTTTATAATGATATTTGCGACTATATTCTGGTCGGGGGCATTCATAGCAGGAAAATATTCGGTGTCTGAATTTCCTGTTTTATCACTTGTATTTTTCAGATTCTTGTTTGCATCGTTAATAATTTTCCCAATAATGATGAAAACTGAGAAAAACTGGAAAATAACAAAGGAGGACATACCTGTATTTTTAAAACTGGGTATTGTGGGTATGATAGGGTACCATGTGTTCTTCTTTGAATGTCTTAATTATACAACTGCTACAAACTCATCTATAATAGGTGCAACAAATCCTATTGTAACGACTATAATAGCAGCTGTCGTTCTTAAAGAAAGATTTAAAATAAAGCATATAGGATCTTTAATACTTTCATTTGTAGGTGTACTTTTTATAATTACAAATGGAGATATATCAGCAATAATAAACTTCCAGTTCAATAAGGGAGATTTAATAATGATGCTTGCTGTAATATGCTGGTCTACATACAGTGTAATGTCTAAAAAGGCAGTGGAAAAATATAGTCCTATAAAGGTTACGGCCTATTCGTTCCTTTTCTGTGTGATAGTAATATTCCCATTTACACTGCTTGACAATCCTATGGAATTCATTCCTAAGGTAAGCCCTTATGGATGGATGTCAGTGCTTTATATGTCGTTCTTTGCGTCTGTATGCGGATATCTTATACAGCAGATATCAATTAAAAATATAGGACCTGCAAATACAAATATGTTTATAAATTTAAATCCTGTATTTTCAATGATTTTTGCATATATAATTCTTGGAGAGCCGATACTGCTTATAAAAGTAATTGCTGCAGGATTCATAATATCAGGAGTAATAATATCTAATATACCGGAAAAGGAGAATTAAAAATGGAAAACTTCGAAAACTTTGAAAGTCTTGAAATTAATGATAAGGTAGTGAAAATAATAAATCACATAAACTCATCAAACCTTATAAACGTTTTTACATTTAATGTTTTAGAAGGTGCGTCTATGTCTGTACTTGAATATATAGTATCTGACGGAAAAGGTGAGTTAAATGCAATACTTCAGGATGACAGAGTAGCTATAATAAACTACAATGACGTAAATTATGTATCAATAGATGAACACTATGTAATATTATCTGTAAAGGAAGCAGTGGTTATATTTACTGATAAGAGTGATCTTACAAATCAGGATTTAAACGAAATGCTTAAGGACATGATGGCATAGTTTTTAGATATTGTAAAGTGTATAGAAATTTATAATTTACGATAGATTTTAACTATTAGACTTTGGATGAAAGTGGGTTTAAAATATATTTAAACAAACACATTCTAATATGGCTTTTAAGTAAGCTTTTAATAGTACTTCTACTTAATTTGGAGCGATTTTTATCGCTCTGTTTTTTTATCCAAATTTACAGTTATAAAAAGCCAGGTATGATTTATAAATAAAAATACCACCTGATATAAATCAGATGGTATATATTAATTTTATTTATCTTCATATTTGAAAAATTCAAGGAAATTATAAAGTATTTTTGCGGTAATTCCCCAGATTATATAATCCTCGTATTTATAGAATATTACTGAACATGGACCTTTTTCAAATTTGTAATTTTTTCCTCCTGGAATATACTCAAATGGCAGATTGCTTGCAGGAGTTACACTTATAATATTCTGATACATCTTAGGCTGATTTTCAAGTAAGTATTTAAGAGGAACTGTAAATACGTGGTCGACTTCATCTTTATTTAATGAAAGCTTAGCACCCGAATCAAGATAACCTACGTATGGATGTATTATATAGCTTACAGGAGTTACTAAAAGATCAAGGTCTGTTATTATTTTAAGATCTCTTTCCTGTACTCCTATTTCCTCGTGAGTCTCTCTTATAGCAGCTTCAAATGGTTTTTCACCGGGTTCTATTCCACCACCAGGAAATGATATTTCAGATGGCCGGTGATTTAGAGTACTGGCTCTTACTTCGAATAGAATATGAGGTTCTCCACCATTTTGCACGATAGGAATAAAAACAGCCGCTTTTCTCATATTTTCAGAACCGTTTATATAAGGTTTATGAGATTTTAATTTTTCTATCACTTTATTTTTGTCAAACATATAAACACATCCTTTCAATACATACTACCATTATAATCAAAAAAATATATATATCAAAGTCTTTTAAAGAAAAAAGGTTGTAATTTTATGTTTTTCAGCTATATATATTAATCTTATTTTCTTTTAAAATACAAATAAGATTAATATATATATGAATAATAAAATATTAGCTGATTTTAATATGATAATATGCAAAATAATAAAATTTATTTGAATGATTTATTTATATGTATATAATAGTAAGTATGGTTAATATTTATAAATATCATCTGGCGGGAGGCAAAATGGTTTTTATTAAATTTGAAGATATAACAAATGAAGTTACGATAGACTGCAGAACTGTGGAGGAGTTTTAAAAAATGCCTCTGCTGAGATACAATATTCCTATGATAAATAAGGAAACACATAAAAAATTAAAAAGTTTTTTCCATGTGCGTACTTTGTAATTGCGTATTATGTATATAAAAACAGAGTTGAAATAAAAAAGGCTTTAAACTTATATACTGAAAATGGAAAATTACCAGTTGTATTTGGATGTTCAAGGGGAAGATTCAGAAGTCCGATTATGTATATATACGCAAGACTTCACGGCTTCAAATAGAAAATACTGTTCGGGGGCATAAAAAGATTCTTTGAATAAAGGATATTTTTAATAGATAAACGGTAATAAATAAAAATATACAGTAAAAAAAGGCAGCTTGTAACAGATGTATTTATATAATAAAAACAATACATTCAAAGGGGACTGTAAAGTTGCTTCTTTGTATAAATAAAACAGGGACAGACAAAAATAAATTTGAAATTTACAGGGGGAAAATATGAAAAGCGGAAAAATGTTATTTTTTGATGTAGATGGAACGCTGTTTGATTCACACTCGCACATAGTTCATGATTCTACAAAGGAAGCACTGAAATTGTTAAAGGAAAACGGACACAGGATAGTAATATCAACGGGAAGAGGTCTTGAATCACTTGAAAGAGCAGGATTTACCGATATAGCTGACTGGGATGGGTTTGTATGCAGTAATGGTCAGATAGTATATGACTCAGAAAAAAATAAAATAGCTGCGTCATTTATGGACAGAGATACTTTCGACAGATTTACAGAAACAGTAGACAGACTTGGAATGATGTACGTTTACGTAACAGAGCATACATGCTATGCAAATAAAGAACCGGATGACAGAATGAAATTTGTATATAAATTCTTTGGTGAACCGATGCCAGATGTAAAAGCATATGATGAGGACGATGTTATAACATGTATGACATTTGGAGATGTAGATTACGATTACAGTGATTTTAAAGAACTGGATGGAATAGATGCAATGCCCGGAAGAATAGGATATACGGATATAGTTCCAAAGGGATTCGGAAAAGAAGACGGAGTAAGAAAGCTTATAGATTATTATGATATAAACGAAAGTTACTCATTTGGAGACGGATTAAATGATATAGGAATGCTTGATGCGTGTACAGTTGGTATAGCAATGGGAAACGGCGCTGAGGAAGTAAAGGAAAGTGCGGACTATGTAACTGATCCGATATCAGAGGATGGCCTTTATAATGCATGCAAGCATTTTAATCTTATATAAATACAAACATTAACAGAGCTTACAATGACCAAAATGATATAAAGGGATATCAAAAGTGCCAAAATAGTCATTAAATATATAACGTAAATATAGTAAAAAAATACGGTGTATCAATACAATTAACAGAATAATATATATAAAAATATAACCTTTGATAAAAGGTAGCAATTGAGAGTATAATATATATTGATATTAAAATTTTGAAAGGGTGATAAATATGGTAATAGCAGACGTAGCAGTCATGCCTCTAAGACCTTATGCAAACGAAGATCAGATGTATAAGGTTGTAGATGCATGCATTGAATTAGTTGAAAAAAGTGGATTACACTACGAAATAGGAGCAATGAGTACAACTTTTGAGGGAGAATTTGATGAAGTATTCGAACTTATAAAGAAGATGCATAAAGCACCGTTTGAACTTAATTGCGAGAGAGTTATAACAGTTGCAAGAGTAGATGAAAAAGCTGGAGGCCTATCTATTGAAAACAAACTTAGAAATCACAGATAAGATAAAACGGGCAGCATATCCGGTAATTACATTTATAGCTATAATTATAGCCTGGGAGCTTATAGTAATAGGGTTTGATATACCACAGTATCTGCTTCCAGCACCAACGGATATAGTTGAAGTATTCTTTACCGATAGTGAAAATCTTATAAATAATGCAACTGTAACAATAGCAGAATCCGTAACAGGATTTCTTTTAGCAGTTACAATATCAATAATAATGGGTATTTTAATGGACTTTATTCCATTTATAAGAAAGTGTTTATATCCACTTCTTCTTGTAACTCAGATGATACCTACAATAACAATAGCACCACTTCTTGTAATATGGTTTGGATTTGGAATGCTTCCAAAAACATTAATGGTAGTTCTTACCTGTTTCTTCCCGATACTTATAAGTTTTGTTGACGGACTTGAAAATCTGGATAAGGACTATGTGAATCTGTTCAAAACAATGAAGGCAAATAAACTTAGTACATTTGTACATCTGAAATTCCCGATGTCTATGGGAAAATTCTTCTCCGGACTTAAAATTTCGGCTACTTATGCTGTAATGGCAGCAACTGTTGCTGAATGGCTTGGTGGAACAGTAGGACTTGGTGTATATATGGTAAGAGCTAAAAAAGCGTATGCACTTGATAAGGTATTTGCATCTACAATACTTATAGTAATACTGAGTTTACTATTTGTAGGAATAATACAACTTCTTAGAAAAAAATTCAAAAGATATATAGAAGCATAGAAATAAGGGTGTATAAAATCTCTCCTTATTATGTTAATTAAACAGAGATTAGCTATATTCACATATTAATATTTCATATTTCCGACAAATTCTTACTAAAAAATTAAAAAACAGATAAAAATTTTTTAGAATATCGATAAAGATTATCAATGAGTAAAATACTGGATATTAATAATCAGGGCTATATAGTATAATAAAGAAGATATAAAAAATATATAATACAGGAGGTACTAAATGAAATTTAAAAAATTTATGTC